>Ga0102588_1000075_pt1 | contig 220380 bp, 189 predicted proteins | sample AraplaMF_Col_mMS_FD_76854 | JGI IMG/M metagenome (GOLD analysis project Ga0102588, IMG submission 76854) | Arabidopsis root microbial communities from the University of North Carolina, USA - plate scrape MF_Col_mMS (SPADES assembly) (version 2) | ecosystem: Host-associated > Plants > Roots >... | reverse complement strand
TGTTGTAGTAGTAGGCCAGGGGTTCCTGCACGGACTCGCCCACGGCCTTGAGCCCGGCGAAATGGATGACCGCGTCAATGCTGTGCGCGGTGAAGACCTCTTCCAGGGCCGGTTCGTCCAGCAGGTCAGCCTGGTGGAACACCGCGGCCCGGCCGGCCAGTTCCGCGACGCGGCGCAGCGACTCCTCGGACGAGTTGGCCAGGTTGTCCACCACGATCACCTCGTGGCCGGACTCCAGCAGGGACAGGACCGTATGCGAACCGATATAGCCCGTGCCACCGGTAACAAGAATTCTCATGGCTTCCTTCGAAAGTGAGGTGGGGTTGCCAAAAAATCTACCCGGGCAAGCACCAAACGGGAAGCGATTTTGTTAGTTTTTGTTCAGAAAGTTTCAGATTTGTTGTACCGACCGTCGGAGCGGCCAGCCTAAGGGCAGCCGCAGGAGCGCCGCAGGACCAGCTCGCAGTCGAACACCTGGACGCGCGGCGGCTCGTCCCGCCCCGTGCCTATGATGGCCCGGACCCCTGCTTCGGCCATCTGTTGGATCGGTTGGCGGACAGTACTCAGCGGAGGCCACGAAAATTCGGATTCTTCCGAGCCGTCGAACGACATGACAGCAACGTCTTCCGGAACCCGGAGACCAGCTTCATGCAGCGCCCGCAGGAAGCCGACGGCCTGTTCATCGGACGTGATGAAGACGGCCGTGGGACGCTCCGCTAACGCAAGGAACCTCCGGCCGGCGTCATACCCGCCTGCCCTGTCGAAGGAGCAACGGAAAATCCGCCCCTCGGAAGCGCCCATGCCCTTGAGCGCCTCACGCCACCCGAATTCCCGGCCGTCAAGGGTATTGCCCGTGACGAAGCCTTGGACCAAGGCAATGTCGCGGTGTCCATGGCCAGCCAGGTGTTCCACCGCCCGGCGGGAACTGTCCACGAATTCGGGGCCGATCGCATCGACCTCCAAGGGGTTCTCGGAGAAGTTGAGCAAGACCGTCCTGATGCCCCGGCCCGCAAGTTCGCTGACCTCCGGGCGGTGGTTCACCACAGAGCAGAGGAACACCCCGTCAACCTGCCTGTCCGCAAAATTGCCGAGGTGGCGCCGTTCCACAGCGAGGGAGTCCCGGGAATCGCCGAGCAACATCGCATAGCCCTCCTCCTCCGCGGCCTGTTCGACGGCCTGGGCCAGACTGGCGAAAAAGGGGCTGCCGATCTTCGGCACCACCATGCCCAGGATGCGCGATGATCCCATCTTCAGCGCTCGCGCGGTGACATTGGGGCGGTACCCGAGCGCCGCAATGGCCTGCCGGACCTTCTCCTGCGTGGCCGGGGCCACGTTCTTCGGCCCGCCGTTGACCACGTAGCTCACGACGGCGGTGCTGACGCCCGCGAGGCGGGCGACGTCCTTGCGCGTGATGACGGGACGGGCAGAAGCGGAGAGGTCCGGCATAGCCAACATCTTAGTTGTGGACAGATTCTCCCAGCGGCGCCGCGAGGCTCTGCGGGGCGTCCCCGAAATCCCGGATGGGCAGGCGTTCGCCGCCGCGCAGCGCCGACTGGTGGGCCACGATTCCGGGCAGCGTATAGCGGGCGGCTTCCCAGGCGTTGACCGGCGGCAGGGTTCCCCTCGCCACCGCGGTGACGAAGTCGTCCACCAGGAAGCTGTGGCTGCCTTCGTGCCCGCTGGGCAGGGCCCGCAGTTCCTCAGGCAGGCGGGAAGGATCGTGCACCGGAGCCAGGCCCGAGACGAAGGCGTCCCGCAGTGCCGGGTCGACGTCGGCCAGCGACGGGTCGTCCAGGGGGAGGCTCGGCAGGGTGTCGATCTGCCGGCTGACGTCGGTGACGCCTTCCTTGTCCTGCCAGACGGCGGTGTCGACGATCTGTTCGAAACTGCCCTCGGTGCCGAAGTACCGGAAGCGGCTCTCGCGCAGGTGGGACGGGTAGCCGACGCGGCGGAACTCGTTGATGCGGACGCTGCCGCCGCCGTCGAGCTCGAAGAGTGCCGTGGCGTTCGAGAAGTCGTTGTCGAACATGCTGACGTCCTTGTCGAAGACGCCGTCGCCGCGGTCGTCGCGGACGCCGATGCAGCTCACGCTGGTGAGGTGCCCGCCGATGCCGCCGAGCACGCCGCCCACGGAGTGGGTCGGGTAGAGCATGGGCGGGTAGCTGGCGGTCTTGTGCCAGTCCTCGCCGCCACTGTACTGGTAGGCGGCGTAGAAGCCGAGGTCCATGTCGTGGACGTAGTCGCCCTCGGCGTAGAAGATCCGGCCGAAGGCGCCGGCGTCCTTCTGCTGCCGCGCGTAGATGGTGGCGGGGTTGTAGTAGCTGGTCTCGCCCATCATGTACGTCAGTCCGGTCTCGCGGACGGCCTCGATGATGGCCGCGATCTCTTCTTCGCTGATGGCCATGGGCACGGCGGAATAGACGTGCTTGCCGGCGCGGAGCGCCTGGACCACCAGGGGGCCGTGCGTCCAGCGCTGGGTGAAGATGGCGACGGCGTCGACGCCGCTGGCGAGCAGTTCGTCGAAATCGGCGAACGTCCCTGCGAGCTGCTGGCGCTCCACGAGGGTGGACGCCCGCTCGGGCAGCACATCCGTGACGTACACGTCCGAGACGAGGGGGTGTGCATTGAACAGCTTGGTGAACTGGCCGGAAAACTGGCCGGCACCTACCACGCCGAGTGAAAACGTCATTGTCTGGCTCCTCCTTGGGCCTAGCGGTTGGATGCAACCGAGTGTGTCAGTGCGATCTACTCGAGTCAACAAAAGCGAAAGAAACAAAAGAAATTCTCACAAAATTTCACAAATTCTCTTGACCCTCCAAAATCTACTCGTGTAGATTCGCTGCAGTTGTTAGTCACGTCACACCTGAAAGGTCGAAGATGACCACGCTCACCACACAGCCCGATCCGGGGCTCTCGGCCGGTGGGCCGCAGAAGTCGCGGAAACGGGGAAAGCCCGCCGCGGACTTCCGTGGCACCGGCGACCTCAAGACCGCCCTCTTCTTCATCGCCCCGGCCATGCTTGGCTTCGTGCTCTTCTATCTGGTCCCCACCATCCGCGGGATCTACCTGAGCTTCACGGAGTACAGCATCCTCGGCGACCCGGAATGGATCGGCACGCGGAACTACGAACGCATCGCCAAGGACCCGCTGTTCTGGAACGCACTCGGCGTCACCAGCCAGTACGTCATCATCAACATCGCACTGCAGACAATCCTCGCCTTGGGCATTGCCCTCCTCATGCACCGGGTGGCGAAATCCACTCTCGTCCGTGGCGCCCTGCTGATGCCGTACCTGATGGCAAACGTCATCGCGGCCCTGCTGTGGTTCTGGATGCTCGACTACCAGATCGGCATCGTCAACCAGCTCATCGAATGGCTCGGGTTGCCCCGAGTGGCCTTCTTCGGCAGCGAACAATGGGCCATCCCCACCCAGGCGCTGATCAACACCTGGCGCCACATGGGCTACACGGCCCTGCTGATCTTCGCCGGCCTGCAGGCCATCCCCAACAACGTGTACGAGGCCGCCAGCATCGACGGCTCCAAGGCCATCAGCACCTTTTGGCGGATCACTCTGCCCCTGCTGCGCCCGGTGCTCGTGCTGGTCCTGGTGGTCACCGTGATCGGTTCCTTCCAGGTCTTCGACACCGTGGCCGTCACCACCGCCGGCGGTCCCGTCAACGCCACCCGCGTGCTGCAGTTCTACATCTACCAGCGCGCCTTCAACGAACAGGACTTCGGCTACGGCTCGGCCCTGGCCGTCATCCTCTTCCTCATCCTCGCCCTCGTGGCCTTCATCCAGATGAAGTTCCTCCGCGGCAACCAGTCGGACCTGGACTAAGGACACCCCCATGACCACCACCGCCACCCGCCCGGCCGACAACCGCCGTCGTCCTTTCACAAAGAGTCCTTTCGCAAAGAGCCGCCCGGCCACACGGAACCGTCCCTTCAACTGGCGCCGCACCATCGCCTGGGTCCTGCTCGGCGTGGCCATCGCCGTCAGCGTCCTGCCCTTCTACTGGGTGCTCCGCACGGCACTGTCCACCAACGGTTCCCTCGCCGCGAACTCCGCCAGCCTGCTCCCGGCCGATTTCAACCTCGGCGCCTTCAAGCGCGTCTTCGGCCTCCAGACTGCGGCGGAAGCCATTGCCGAAGGCGGCTCGGGCGCATCCATCAACTTCTGGCAGTACCTCTGGAACTCGTTGCTGTTTTCCAGCATCACCACCGCCGGCGCCGTCTTCTTCAGCTCGATGGCCGCTTACGCCTTCGCCCGGCTGCGCTGGAAGGGCCGCGACGGCGTGTTCTCCCTGTTCCTGGGCACCATGCTGGTCCCGCCGATCTTCACCGCATTGCCGAACTTCCTGCTGGTGAAGAACCTGGGCCTGCTCAATTCGATGCTCGGCATGGTGCTGCCGTACCTGTTCATGACCCCGTTCGCGATCTTCTTCATGCGCCAGTTCTTCCTGAACATGTCCCGCGAAGTGGAAGAGGCCGCAATGCTCGACGGCGCCAAGCACTGGCGGATCTTCTTCCAAATCGTCATGCCCAACGCCGCCGCCCCCATTGCCACCCTCGCCTTGCTGACCTTCATGGGCCAGTGGAACGAGTACTTCTGGCCGTTGTTGGTGGGCACCACCGAAGAAACCCGCGTGCTCACGGTGGGCCTTGGCGTCTTCAAGTCCCAGGCACCGCAAGGCGCCCCGGATTGGTCCGGCCTGATGGCCGCCACCCTCGTTTCGGCCACTCCGGTGCTGATCCTCTTCGCCATTTTCGGCAAGAAGATCGTCAACTCCATCGGCTTCAACGGCACCAAATAGCTTTCCCTCCCCAACCCGACAACAGCTCCACCCATCCCCACCCGGCTCAAGGCCGTCCCCGAAAGGACCCACCATGATCAATAAGAAGGCAATCGGCGCCGTCGCCGTCGCTGCTGCCGCAGCACTGGCGCTCTCCGCCTGCGGAAGCGGAAGCAGCAGCGGCGGCGGGGAATCCGCCAAGGGCGAGATCAGCTACTGGCTGTGGGACGCCAACCAGCTTCCCGCCTACCAGCAGTGTGCCGCGGATTTCCACAAGGCCAACCCGGACATCTCCGTGAAGATTACCCAGACCGGCTGGGACGATTACTGGGGCAAGATCACCAACGGCATGGCCTCCGGCACTGCTCCGGACGTCTTCACCGACCACCTCGCGAAGTACCCGGACTTCATCAAGACCAAGCAGCTCCTGGCGCTGGACGACGCGGTCGCCAACGACAAGGTGGACCTCAGCCAGTACAACGACGGCCTCGCGGACCTGTGGGTGGGCCAGGACGGCAAGCGCTACGGCCTGCCGAAGGACTGGGACACCATTGCGCTGTTCTACAACAAGAAGATGGCGGCCGACGCCGGGCTCACCCCGGAGCAGATGGGCTCCCTGTCCTGGAACCCGCAGGACGGCGGCACGTACGAGAAGGCGATCGCCCACCTCACCGTGGACAAGAGCGGCAAGCGCGGCGACGAGCCCGGCTTCGACAAGAACAACGTGGCCGTCTACGGCCTGGGCCTGGAATCCTCCGGCGCCGGCATGGGCCAGACCCAGTGGAGCTTCCTCACCGCCACCACCGGCTGGACCCACACGGACAAGAACCCGTGGGGCACGCACTTCAACTACGACGACAAGAAGTTCCAGGACGCCATCGCGTGGTGGGCTTCCCTGGCCGAGAAGGGCTACATGCCCAAGCTGGAAACCACAGTTGGCGCCAATGCCGCGGACAACTTCGGCGCCGGCAAGGCAGCCATCAACACCTCCGGTTCGTGGATGATCGGCCAGTACTCCGGCTACAAGGGCATCGACTTGGGCATCGCCCCCACCCCGAGCGGCGCCGACGGCAAGCGCGCCTCCATGTTCAACGGCCTGGCCGACTCCATCTGGGCCGGCACCAAGAAGAAGGACGCCTCGATCAAGTGGGTCGAGTACCTCGGCTCCGCAGCCTGCCAGGACGTGGTCGCGTCCAAGGCCGTCGTCTTCCCGGCCGTGAAGGGCTCCTCCGACAAGGCCGCCGCAGCATTCAAGGCCAAGGGCGTGGACGTCAGCGCCTTCACCCAGCACGTCAAGGACAAGACCACGTTCCTGTTCCCCATCACGGACAACGCTGCCAAGATCGAAGGCATCATGAAGCCTGCCATGGACGGTGTGGTTGCCGGCAAGTCCCCGGCAAGCTCCCTGTCCGCGGCGAACGACCAGGTCAACGCCCTCTTCGCCAAGTAAGACCCCTGGGGGCCCGGGAACGGCCGGGCCCCCAGGCAACCTCCAGCACACGCACCACCTGAAAGAGACACCGAACAATGGACTCCCTGCACCTGGACCCCCTGCATCTGCGCTCCTCCGGGACGAGCCTCCTGCTCGCCTTCCACACCGGAGAGGCCCAGATAGTCCATTGGGGCGCCGATCTCGGCGAAGCCCTGCCGGACCTGGGGCTCCTCGCCGCACCCGTGCCGCACTCGGCCCTCGACACGCCGGTGATCGGCGGCCTGCTCCCCCAGGCCTCGTCGGGCTGGCTCGGCCGGCCCGGGCTGCGCGGGCAGCGCTCCGAGGCCGGCGTGCCCGGCTTCGCCTTCTCCCCCGCCCTGCGCGTGGTGTCCGCAGAGCGCATTGTTCCTGAAAAGCGCGACGGCGGGGACACCGCCGTCGTGCTCCAGGCCGATCCGGAGGCCGGCATCGAAGTCCGCACCACCGTCCGCCTGAACCGCGGCGGCCTCCTCGAAATCAGCCACACCCTCACGAACACGGGCGACACGGCGTACCAGCTCGACGAACTCGGACTGGTGCTCCCGGTGCCGGGCGACGCCGTCGAGCTCCTGGACCTCACCGGCCGCTGGTGCCGCGAAAACCACCCGCAGCGCCACCGGATCTCGCAGGGCACCTGGGTCCGCTCGGGCCGGCACGGCCGCACCGGCCACGACTCCTCGCTGCTGGTGGCCGCCGGCACGGAGGGCTTCGGCAACCGTTCGGGCCGGGTCTGGGCCGTGCATTTCGGCTGGTCCGGAAACCACGAACAGTACCTCGACACGGTGGGCGACGGCCGCCGCATGCTCGGCGCCTCCGAGCTGCTCGGCTCCGGCGAGGTCGTCCTCGCCCCCGGCGCCGGGTACACCACCCCGGTGCTCTACGCCGCATACTCGGACCACGGCCTGGACGGCGTCACGGAACGCTTCTACGACTGGTTCCGCGCCCGCCCGCAGCACGTGGGGACCCAGGGCGGGGCCGGCGGCTCCGGAAAGGCGCGCCCCGTGGTCCTGAACACCTGGGAGGCCGTGTACTTCGACCACCGGATCGAGCCGCTCATCGAGCTGGCCGAGTCCGCGGCGGAGCTGGGCGTGGAGCGCTTCGTGCTCGACGACGGCTGGTTCCGCGGGCGCCGCGACGACCACGCCGGCCTGGGCGACTGGTACGTGGACGAGACCGTGTGGCCCGAAGGGCTCACCCCGCTGATCGAGGCCGTCAACTCCCGCGGCATGGAGTTCGGCCTGTGGGTCGAGCCGGAGATGGTCAACCTGGATTCCGACGTCGCCCGGGCGCACCCGGACTGGATCGTCGGCCCGGCAGCGGCATCGCACAAGGACGGCGGCCGGCTGCCGCTGGAATGGCGGAACCAGCACATCATCGACCTCGCCAACCCGCAGGCCTGGCAGTACATCTACGACCGCATCGATGCCCTGCTGAGCGAAAACAACATCGCGTACCTCAAGTGGGACCAGAACCGCGACCTCACCGAGCACGGCCACCGCGGCCGGCCCTCCGTACACGAACAGACCCTCGCCGCGTACCGGCTCTTCGACGCGCTGAAAGCCGCCCACCCGCAGGTGGAAATCGAGTCCTGCTCCTCCGGCGGCGCCCGCGTGGACCTGGGCATCCTGCAGCGCACGGACCGCGTGTGGGCCTCGGACTGCAACGACGCCCTGGAACGCCAGACCATCCAGCGCTGGACCCAGGCGGTCCTGCCGCCCGAACTCGTCGGCGCCCACGTCGGTCCCACGCACTCGCACACCACCGGCCGCACGCACAGCATCTCCTTCCGGGCCATCACCGCGCTGTTCGGGCACTTCGGCATGGAATGGGACATCCGCCAGGCCACCGGGCACGACCGGGCGGTACTCAAGCGGACCATCGCGCTCTACAAGGAGCACCGCGGGATGCTGCACTCTGGTGTGCGCGTCAATGCGGACCTCGGCGAGCCGAACCTCCAGCTGCACGGCGTGGTGGCGCAGGACCGCTCCGAGGCGCTTTTCGCCGCCGTCGTCCTGGCCTCGCTCGCGGCCGAGATGCCCGGCCGGGTGGGCCTGCCTGGGCTGGACCCGGAACGGGCGTACCGGGTGGAAGCCGTCATGCCGGCATCGGAGGACCTGCCGACCGCAGCGGACGGCGACGCCGACAGCCCCTTCGCGCAGATCGCACCTCCCGCATGGCTCGACGGCGGCCTGACCGCCAGCGGCCGCTTCCTCGCCGAGGTGGGCCTGCCATTGCCGGTCCTGCGGCCGGAGCACGCTTTGCTGCTGAAGGTCACGGCGGCGTAGGTTCCTGCGGTGGCATAGTCAGCCCCGTGTTCTGAGGCCCGCTCGGCGTCCAATGCCCCACGCAAAGGACGTACAGCGGGCCTCACAAGGTCCTCGCCAACGGTTCAAGGCGTACCCTGAGTCTTAAGTCCTTCGCCGTTTGGAGGCTGCCATGGACGCTGAGTACGCCGCCGTCGACGGCCACGATGTCACGACCATCACCTGCGTCTGCGGCAACACCGTCAGCAAGGACGGGCTGATCCAGGCGAACTCCCGGGGCTTCCCGATCTATGCCGGCGACGACGTTCCCGCAGGCCTGGCGCCCTGGCCGGCAGATGAAGATCTCTACACCCTCTGCCCCTCGTGCGGGCGGGTCTACAGCGACGCCGCGGTGGAGGAGACCGGCAAGGCGCCGGTGGCCTTCATTGTAGATGTGGCCACGGGACCGATCGCCGAGGCCATCAAGGTGCACTGGAACAACTCCTAGCGGGAGGACCCCGCGTCCGGCCGCGTTCCGAGGCCGGCTTTACGTCCTCCGGAGCACGTAAAGAACGCAGGGCGGGCCCCGCAACGCGATAGATTGCAGCCATGACTGACGTTTCTTCCGCCACCGCTGCCGGCCGCACCATCCTTGTCCTGAACGGTCCCAACCTGAACCTGCTGGGGACCCGCGAGCCCGAGAAGTACGGCACCTCCACCCTGGCCGACGTCGAGCAGATCGCCATGGACGCGGCCGCCGCGCACGGTTTCACGGTGGACTGCGTCCAGTCCAACCACGAGGGCGACCTCCTGGACGCTATCCACGCGGCCCGGGGCACCGCCGCCGGAATCGTCATCAACGCCGGCGCCTACACCCACACGTCAGTTGCCCTGCGGGACGCCCTGGCCGCCGTCGAGCTTCCCGCGGTCGAGGTGCACATCACCAACGTGCACAAGCGCGAGGAATTCCGGCACCACTCGTACCTTTCCCCCGTGTGCACCGCGGTGATCGTGGGCGCCGGGGTCCAAGGCTACAAGCTGGCCATCGACTTCCTGGCCGGCGCAGCCTCCTAGCTCAAGCTCGGGAGCCTACTTCCGCGTGCACTGCCCGGGCGACACCGCCGCACTCAGCGACGGCGCCTTGGCAGCCACCGGTGCAAGGTCCTCCATGGTCAGCGCATAGCCGACCGCCACGTCCGAGGTGGTCTTCGCGAAGACGACGCCGGCCACCCGGCCCTGCTGGGACAGCAGCGGCCCGCCCGAGTTGCCCGGCTGCACATCGCCGGCGAGCTTGTAGACCTGTTCCGGCGCCGGGTTGTTGCCGTAGATGTCCGGCACGAGCAGCGTGGATATGCCTTGGACAGCGGCCGGTTTCGCCTGGAACGGTCCGCCGTGCGGGTACCCGGCGAATGCCGCCGACGTCCCCGTGGGTAGGTCCGGCCCCAACTGCAGCGGCGCGGTGGGCAGCCCCTCAACAGCGACGACAGCGAGGTCCCGCCTGCTGTCGAAATACACCACCCGGCCCGGCATCGCGCCGCCGTCGGGCATTTCCACTACAGGCTGCGGGACGCCGGCCACCACGTGCGCGTTGGTCACGACGCGCCCGGGCGACACCACGAATCCGGTGCCGGTCTGGTTCTGGCCGCACTGGTAGGCAGTTCCGGCGATCTTCAGCACCGAACGCGCCGCGTTGTTGAGCGCGGGGGTGTCCGTGCTGGCGTCCGGAACGGGAACCGGCTTCACGGGGCCGATCCCTTCGATGATCGTGGGGATCCCGTTGCCCATCACCGCCGAACGCAACTGCGCGACGGCGGCCTTGACCGGGTTGGGGGTCAGGGTGTCGATGGAGCGGATCACCTTGGAGTCGGCCAACTGCTGCGAGACGACCGGGACACCGAGCGAGGCGACGCTGACCGACAGCATGGACATCACCAGCGCCGCGACGGCCACGCTGGCGAAGCCGCCCAGCAGGCGGTCCAGGGCGTGCAGCGGCCGGATCCGCACGGCCTGGCGGATCCTGTGCCCCACCCAGGTGCCGAGGCCGTGGCCCAGCACGATCAGCACCAGTGCGGTGGCAATGATGGCGGTGAGCCGCCATCCGCTGTCCGGCACCCAGTTGCCCACCAGCGGAACGGAGACGACGGCGGCCATCGCCCCGGCCGCGAAGCCGGCCACGCCGCCCAACGTGACGAGGAAGCCGTTGCGCAGGCCATAGATCAAGTAGGAAAGGAGCGTCAGAATCAACGCCAGATCCAAGATGGTCAAGCCGAACACCAATGCTCCTCACAGCCGGGGTAAGCCCCAATTGTAAGTGCGTACCCTGACACCCAGCCGATAGCCCGGACCGTGCGGGGCTCCGTGGGATCCCTCACGAAGCGGGCCGTTTTCGGTGATATCCGCTGGTTTTCGGGCGTTTCGGCTGCCAAGTACGTCACAGAGCCCGGAAAATTCTGGAACAATGACTGAAGCGCCATTGCCGAACTTTTACTCAGGAGAATTCATGGACATCGAGGTACTGCGCCGCGCACCCCTCTTCGCCACCCTTGACGACGACGCCTTCCGTCTGCTCACGGACGAGCTGACCGAAGTGGACCTTTCCCGCGGGGCTTCGGTGTTCCGCGAGGGCGACCAGGGTGACCAGCTCTACTTCATCGTGTCCGGCAAGGTAAAGCTCGGTCGCACCTCCCCCGACGGCCGCGAGTCCCTCCTGGCCATCCTCGGCCCGGGCGAACTCTTCGGCGAAATGGCTCTCTTCGACCCCAGCCCGCGCACCGCCACGGCCACCGCCGTTTCGGAAACCCGCCTGGCCGGCTTGAAGAACGAAAGCCTCAACACGCTGCTGCGCACCCGCCCCGAGGTGTCCGCCCAGCTCCTGCAGGCCCTGGCCCGCCGCCTGCGCCGCACCAACGACTCCCTGTCCGACCTCGTCTTCTCCGACGTCCCCGGCCGCGTCGCCAAGGCCCTGCTCGACCTCGCAGACCGCTTCGGCCGTCCCGCCACCGACGGCGTCCTCGTAGCCCACGAGCTCACTCAGGAAGAACTCGCCCAGCTGGTCGGCGCCTCCCGCGAAACCGTGAACAAGGCCCTCGCCGAATTCGTCCAGCGCGGCTGGCTGCGCCTGGAAGCCCGCGCCGTGGTCATCCTCGACATGCAGCGGCTGCGCCAGCGCTCCCGCTAAGCATTTCAACGCAGAAGGCCGCCCCGGTTGAACCGGGGCGGCCTTCTGTTTTGTCCGGGCTTGCCTTCGTGGTGGTCACCTTGGGTGGCGGAGACGGCTCCCCCTGTGCGCACCTCCGTTGTGGTCGCCTGAGACGCAGACAACGGCCCTCCGCCGTCGCTTAGACACGATGCAAAAGGGCACCTGCGGTCGCTGAGCGACCTCCGGCACCCGATGCATCGCGATGCGCTCCTCTGCGGAGACCCGCCGCCTGCTTGCCGATCGTTGTGTTTCCGCTGACTCGAGCAGGCACTCCGGTGAGCAACATGGCGGACGGCGGTCCTTCCGAAAGGAGCGCATCGCGGTCGATCGCGTCGTAGAGGTCGCTCAGCGACCGAAGCGACGCCTATCGGCCGTGTCTAAGCGACGCGGGAGGACCGCCTCCGCCCCCCAAAGGCGACCACAACGGCCCGCCACGCAAGGCGACCCGGGAGCGGTGAGGGAAAGCCTCAGCGCTCGCGGTGGGGTTCTCCTGCGACCGTGTGGGCCGCTTCGACTTCGAGCATCAGCACGCCGTTTTCCTCGACCAGGCGGGGCTGGTAGACGTGGTGCTTGCGCTTGTAGCTGAGGTAGGCGATGCAGCCCTGGGCCGCGGCCATCTTTTCGAGCATGATTTCCGAGCCGGGCACCAGGAGTTCGCCAAGGGTGAGGCCGATGGTGTTTTCCTGGCCGATCTCGTCGCCGAGGGTGGTGGTGTCACGTTCGGCGATGAGTTCGAAGGCGCGGACCCAGCGGCCCCAGACGCCCTTGCTTTGCAGGAGGGACGGGCTCTGGCCGACCGGGACGGTGGCTGCGAAGTAGCGGGTGTTGAAGCGGCGGTGTGCGAAGTCCGGGCTGAGCCAGTTGACCAGCGGTTTGAGCAGGTCTGTGCGCAGGGACAGGCCGCGCTTGGCCAGGACGTCGGTGAAGGATTTGTCCTGGTTGGCGACGGCTTCGCGGGCCTTCATCCATTCCGGGGTGGACGTCGCCTCGACCGTGGTTGACAGGTCGGGTCCGGCAAGGAGGACGCCGGTTTCTTCGAACAGTTCGCGGATGGCCCCCACCACGTGGCGGCGGGCCAGCCCGACGTCGGTGGTTCCGAGGGCCTCCGCCCACTGCTGGGGCGAGGGGCCCAGCCAGCCGAGGACGTCGTCGTCGCTCGCGTCCAGCGAGCCGCCCGGGAAGGCGACCACGCCCAGCGGGGAAGTTCCGGGACGGTAACCCATCCAGGTTTCCAAGCCGCCGGGGGCGTCGCGCAGGAGCACTACTGATGATGCGTATCGCGCGGCGCGGGGACTCCGTTCGCCGAGCTGGAGCCAGTTACGTGCTGCCCCCTCAAGTTCAGGGGGCAACACGAACAGGCGTCGGGCTAGCTGAGGCACTTGCTTTGACCGGTTCCTTGCTTTGCTTCGGCGATCAGCTGAATTCGGCGATCAGTTCGACCTCAACAGGAGAGTCGAGCGGCAGGACCGCAACGCCGACGGCGGAGCGTGCGTGGATGCCGGCGTCGCCGAAGACCTTGCCCAGGAGCTCGGAGGCACCGTTGATGACGGCCGGCTGGCCGGTGAAGGCGGGGTCGGAGGAAACGAAGCCGACCACCTTGACGATCCGGGTGACGCGGTCGAGGTCGCCGATGACACTCTTGACCGCTGCCAGGGCATTGATGGCGCACACTTCGGCGTAAAGCTTTGCGTCTTCCGGAGCAACAGTGGCTTCCTCGGACTGGCCTTCGTCGCCGGTAGAGACCTTGCCCGTAGCTGGGAGTTTGCCATTAACAAACGGCAGCTGGCCGGAGGTGTAGACGTAGTTGCCGGAAACGACCGCCGGAACGTAGGCGGCCACCGGTGCTGCCACCTCCGGAAGGACGAGGCCAAGCTCTGCGAGGCGACGCTCGACGGCGGAGGCCGGAGCCGGGGTTTCCGCGCCAGATGTGGTTTCTGCGGGGCTTGTCATAGTTACTGCTTCTCCCTCTTAAGGTAGGCGACCAGACCATTTCCATCGGGGCCGGTGACTACCTGGACAAGTTCCCAGCCGTCCTCGCCCCAGGTGTCGAGGATCTGTTTCGTGGCGTGAATAATGAGCGGAATCGTCGCGTACTCCCATTTGGTCATGAGAGAAAGCGTAGCCCTTGCCGGTAAAGTGGAAAACATGGTGACTCGCAAGAACCCCATATTCGATACTGCCACCACCCTGGGAAAGATCATCGCATTCCTCGGCGTGAGTGCCGTTTGCGGTGTCCTGGTGGCAGGCCTGCTGGTCCCCGCGGCCGCCCTTTCGGGCAGCACGGCCAGCGGCTCCATCCAGTTCTTCGACACGCTGCCGGCGGAACTCCAGGTGAACCCGCCCAGCCAGTCCACCACCATCCTGGCAAGTGACGGCTCCAAGATCGCCTCGATCTACAAGGAGAACCGCACCCGGGTGCCGCTGGACCAGATGAGTCCCTACATCAAGGACGCCATTGTCGCGGTGGAAGACAGCCGCTTCTACGAGCACGGCGGCATCGACACCACCGGCATCCTCCGTGCCGTGGTCAGCACCGCCCGCGGCCAGAAGCAGGGCGCGTCGACCATCACGCAGCAGTACGTGAACAACGTCATCAATGAGTCCCTCGTCTCCCAGGGCAAGGATGCCGACGTCAAACTCAACGGCGTCAACAAGGGCGTCGGCGACAAACTGCGTGAAATGAAACTGGCGATCGCCCTGGAGAAGAAGTTCTCCAAGGAGCAGATCCTCGAGGGCTACCTCAACATCGTCTTCTTCAACCGGGACGCCTACGGCATTGAAGCCGCTTCCCGTTTCTTCTTCAGCACCACGGCCAAGAACCTCACCCTGCCGCAGGCAGCGCTCCTGGCCGGCGTCGTCAACAGCCCGTCGTACTACGACCCCATCACCAACCCGGACCACGCCAAGTCCCGCCGCGACCTCGTGCTGCAGCTCATGCTGAACCAGGGCAAGATCAAGAAGGCCGACTACGACAAGGCCGTGGCCACCCCGGTCAAGACCAAGATCACCCCTGCCCGCCAGGGTTGTGCGTACGCTACCTCCGCGCCGTACTTCTGCGACTACGTGCTGCACCTGCTGCTGAACAACCCGGCCTACGGCTCCACGGTGGATGAACGCACCAACCGGGTCATGCGCGGCGGCCTGACCATCAAGACCACCCTGGATCCCAAGGCGCAGGCCGTGGCCCAGGAGCAGGTGAACGCTTCCGCCGGGGCCAACCCGGACAAGTGGGGTGCCTCCTTGGTTTCGGTGCAGCCGAAGACCGGGAAGATCATCTCGATGGCCCAGAACACGGTGTGGCTGCCTGCGCCGGGCAAATTCCAGGCCGAACAGAACTTTAACGTGGACGTCCTGGACGCCAATGGCAACGACCTCAACGGCCTGGGCGGTTTCCAGACCGGCTCCACCATGAAGCCCTTCACCTTCGCTGAGTGGCTGAATGAGGGCAAGTCGATGAATGACACGGTCAACGCCGCGGTCCGCAAGTACCCCATCGACTTCCCCTGGCGGAACACCTGCTCGACGCCGACCACCGGCTGGTATGACAGCAACGTCGAGGGCAGCAACGACCTGCAGAACGCCGAAGAGGGCTACTACCGCCCCATGAGCGTGCTGTACGGCCTCATGAACTCCATCAACACGGCCACGTTCGCCTCCGCGGCCCAGCTGGACCTCTGCGGCATCCAGAAGATCGTGGATGCCGTGGGCATCCACGAAGGATTGCCGGCCCGCGGCAAGGACGGTAAAGTCACCGATCCGCATCCGCAGATCCCGATGACCACGCTGGCCAACCTCCTGGGTTCCCGCCAGACGGCACCGCTGACCATGGCCAGCGCCTTCGCCACTTTCTCGAACGACGGCCGCTACTGCGAACCGATCGCCATCGAGTCCGTGACGGACGCATCGGGGGCCAAGCTTCCGGCCCAGTCCAGCAACTGCCGGGACGCGATCTCACCGGAGGTCGCCCACGGCGTCAGCAAGGCCCTCCAGGATGTGCTGAACAAGGGTTCGGGCTTCTGGATCCAGCCCCGCATCTCGACGAGCACCACTTTCCCCGTTGCCGCCAAGACCGGTACCAACAACTCCAACGGCTCCACCTGGGTGGTCGGCTACACCACGGGCGTGGCCACCGCGTCCTGGTTCGGCGATCCGCTGGGCGACCAGCAACGGTACGGCCGTGACATCACCGTCAACGGCAAGTTCTACTCGAACATCGACGGTTACATGATCGCCGGCCCGCAGTGGGCCAACTACATGCTGCAGGTTGCCCCGCGTTACGGCACGGATCCGTTCCCCGAACCGCCGTCGAACCTGAGCTACGTGGAGCCGGCGCCGACTCCCAAGGAAACCAAGAGCGGTGATTCCAAGAGCGGCGACACCAAGAGTGGTGACACCGGTTCCAGCCCAAGTCCCACCTCGGACAACAAGGGCAAACGACCCTAAGGACAATTAATTGATGACCGCCCAAGGACATCTGGCAGGCCGCGTTCGTGACTTCGGACGCGGCCTTGCCGTCACTGCCGCCGTCGGCGCCACAGCGGGTGCGGCAGCCACCGCCTATGGATGGTGGGAGAAGGACCAGTTCACCCTGCGTGAGGAGACCCTCCCGATCCTCCCCACCGGTTCCGCGCCGATGCGGGTGCTGCACCTGAGCGACATCCATTTCGTGCCCGGCCAGAGCAAGAAGGCGGCATGGCTCCGGTCCCTGGCGGACGTGAAGCCGGACCTCGTCGTCAACACCGGAGACAACCTCAGTCATCCGAAGGCGATCGACCCGCTGCTTGAGGCCCTTCGCCCGCTGTTGGCGCTTCCCGGTGTGTTCGTCCCCGGCTCGAACGACTATTACGCCCCCACGCTGAAGAACCCGCTCAGCTACTTCCAGGGCCCCAGCCGGCTCCGCAAGGATCCGATCAAACTGGACTGGCCCAGGCTGCGCTCCGGCTTCGGAATGTCCGGCTGGATCGATCTGACCAACCGCAACCAGTCGGTTCCGTTGAACGGCGTGCGGCTCGATTTCTCCGGCGTCGACGATCCGCACCTCAAGCGCGAACGCTATGCCGGCTGGCCGCGCGGCACCGCCGGTCAGGACAAGCGCCCGCACCTGCGCGTCGCCGTCATCCACGCGCCCTACCAGCGCGTGCTGGACCACTTCACCGAGGATGACGCGGACCTCATCCTGGCCGGCCACACCCACGGCGGACAAGTCTGCATCCCCGGATACGGCGCCCTCGTCGCCAACTGCGACCTCCCCACCTGGCGCGCCCGCGGCCTGAACGACTGGGAAAGCAACGGACGCACGACGCCGGTAAACGTCTCCGGCGGCATCGGCACCTCGCGCTTCGCACCGGTGCGGATCGCCTGCCGTCCGGAAGCCGTGCTGCTGACGCTGGCCCCGCGCGCTTAGCCGATGGCCGCGCCGGACCTCGAACACCTCCGGACCTTCGTCACGGTGTACCGCGCGGGGTCTTTCACCGAGGCCTCGGCCCTGATCGGCATCTCGCAGCCCACCGTCACCAGCCACATCCGGGCGCTCGAGACCAGCCTGGGGTATCCGCTCTTCACCCGGCAACGCACCGGCGTCGTTCCCACCACCCGGGCGGAAACCCTCGTCCGCGAAGTTGCCCCGCACGTCGACGCCCTGGACGACATCACCAGCATGTTTCCCGGAACCGTAAAGGCAGCGGCCATCCAGTTCGGCGGCCCGGCGGAACTCACCAGCCACTTGATTCTCCCCCGCCTCAAGGACCTGACGGATGCGGCGGGAGCGGCCATCAGGATCAACTTCGGCCTGGCCGATGTACTCCTTGAGCAATTGCGCACCGGAACCCTGGACGTGGTGCTCAGTGCAGTACTGCCGCGTGTCCGCGGCATCCAGTCCGAACCGTTCTTCGACGAGGAATTTGCACTGGTGGCGGCGCCCGCGTGGGCGGAAACCGCAGGTCTTGAAGAGAACTTCTGCAGCATCCCGGTGGTGGCCTACGCGGAGAACCTCCCGATCATCCGGCGCTACTGGCGCACGGTGTTCGGGCAGCGTCCCGCCGGCCTGAAGACAGCCGCCGTCATTCCGGACCTGCGGGGCATCCGCGCAGCCGTGGAATCCGGCGCGGGCATGTCGGTGCTGCCGGCCTACCTCATCGGGAAGGAGCTTGCGGATGGCTCCCTCGTGCAGTTGCACTTCCCGGAGGTGCCGCCACTCAACACAGTGCACTTGGCCGTGCGCTCCGGCGAACTCGGCCGCAACCCGAGCCTGCGTTCCTTCGTAGGGGCGCTCCAAACCCTCAAGAGCTAGCGACGATTCCCCGGAACTTCCCGCCAGGAGCAGCATCAGGAATCCGATGGGCCGCCAAGATTTTCCAATCAGCGCGCGGGCAGCGCCGCGGGCATACTCAGTGGCGTCGAAAGGAACACAATGTCCAAGATCCTCATGGTCGCCACCGCGGCAGATTCCCTCACCCTCGCCGACGGCTCCGAACACGCCACCGGCTTCTGGGCCGAAGAACTCGTTGTCGCCCACCGCGAACTGACCGCCGCGGGCCACGACGTCGTCATCGCTACCCCGGGCGGCAAGCGCGCCCCGGTGGATCCGGGCTCGCTCACCGCTGCGAATGTGGGCAGCGAAGAGGTAGTGGCGGAGCTTTCCTCCTACCTCGACGAAATCGCCGCAGAATTGAAGGCCCCGCTGTCGCTCGGAGAGGTGACGGCGGCGGACTACGCCTCGGTTGTCCTGCCGGGCGGCCACGGTCCCATGGCCGATCTGGCCTTCGACGCCGCTTTGGGTGCCATCCTGGCAGAAGCGGACGACGCCGGCACGGTCATCGCGCCGTTCTGCCACGGACCGGCGGGACTGCTGAGCGCTGTCCGCCCCGACGGCAGTTTCGTCTTTGCCGGCCGCAAGCTCACCGTTTTCACCGACGAGGAAGAACTCTCCGGCGGCCTGGGCGAAAACACTCCGTGGTTCGTTGCGGCCAAACTGCGGGAACGCGGCGCCGTGACCGAAGCCGGTGCCGCCTGGACCAGCTATGTAGTGCGCGACGGAAACCTCATCAGCGGCCAGAACCCGCAGTCCAGCGCGGCGGTAGCAGCCGCCGTCCTCGAAGCGGTGCAGGGCTGAGCCCGCACGCCTAACGCCCGCCAGCACCAGGAAGGCCGCTCCCGGAATACCGGGAGCGGCCTTCCTGTTTTACGAGTGAACCGGCCCTTCGGCCGCGACGGATCAGCCGGATTACGGATCGCGATAAGTGGTAAAACATTTCACCACCGGCCGCATTTTCCTGTGAAGGGAATCACGCATGGCATAGGGTAGTTGCTGTAGGAAACCACCTCCGCCGTCTGAAGATCCACGCCGTCTGAAGATCCAGCTGTTGAGAAGCGGGCATGTCCAAGCAAACGTCGTTCTTTACCTCCATCAAACGCCTCTACCCCCACGTCAGGCCCATCATCCCGCGGCTCTTCATGGGCCTGCTCAGCGCCCTGCTTGCCAGCGTGGTGGCCTTGGCCATCCCGCAGGTCCTCCGGGTCCTGGTCAATGACTTCCTCAAGCCCGGCGGCGCGGGAAGCGCAGTGTGGACTTCCGCCGTCGTGATCCTGGTGCTCGGCATACTGGAAGCCGGACTGGTGGCGCTCCGCCGCCAGTTCGTCATCAACCCGGCCACCACGGTGGAGACCCGCATGCGGGTCTCGCTGTATGGCCACCTGCAGGACCTCACCGTCTCGTTCCACGACCGCTGGGGCTCGGGCCAGCTGCTGTCGCGGGCCATGAGCGACCTGAACTTCCTGCGCCGCTGGATGGCCTTCGGCGCGATCATGCTGGTGGTCACCACTCTGACCGTGGCAATCGGCGTGGGCGTCATGTTCACCATGAGTTGGCAGCTCGCTTTGATCTTCCTGGCCGCGGCCCTGCCGATCATGGTCTACTCCTTCCGCTTCCGTCGGCGCTTCAGCCTCGTGGCACGCCTCAGCCAGGACCAGGCCGGCGACCTCGCCACCACCGTGGAGGAATCCGTCCATGGCATCCGCGTGCTCAAGGCCTTCGGCCGCAGCCGCGAAGCGCTGGAAAACTTCAACGGCCAGGCCGAGGAGCTCAGGCAGACCGAGATCGCCAAGGCCAAGCAGCAGGCGGAGTTCAGCCTGGTGGTGACCCTGTTGCCGGAGCTGGCCCTCGGCGTCGGCCTGGTGGCGGGCATCATGCTGGCCTCCACAGGCGAGCTGAGCATCGGTTCCCTGGTGGCGTTCTTCGCCACCGCGGCCGTGGTGGCGGCGCCGGTGGAATTCTCCGGCATGCTGCTGGCGATGGCACTGACCGCCAAGACCGCCCTCGACCGGCATTTCGAGGTCATGGACACGGCCAACACGATCACCAGTCCGGCCGCGCCGCGGCGGCCGCGTGAACTGCGCGGCGGCTTGCGCTTCGACCACGCCTCCTTCGCGTTCGACGACGGCGGCCCCCTCCTGCACGACATCACCCTGGACATCCGCCCGGGCGAGACGATGGCCCTGGTGGGCGTTACCGGCAGCGGCAAGAGCGCCCTGCTTCAGCTGGTCCCCCGCCTCTACGACGCGTCGGGCGGGGCGGTGCGGATCGATGGCGTGGACGTGCGCGAGTTCAGCGTGGAGGAACTGCGGACCGCGGTGGCCGTGGCCTTCGAAGACACCACCCTCTTCTCCAGTTCAGTGCGGGAGAACGTGCTGCTCGGCGCGCCCGATCCTTCGGAGGCGGCCCTGGATGAGGCGCTCGATGTCGCCCAGGCGCACTTCGCCTACTCCCTGCCCGACGGCGTGGACACACTTATCGGCGAAGAAGGCCTCAGCCTGTCCGGCGGGCAGCGCCAGCGCATCGCCCTGGCCCGGGCGATCGCCGCGAAGCCCAAGGTACTGGTGCTGGACGACCCGCTCTCGGCCTTGGACGTCAACACCGAGGAACTGGTCGAAGCCCGGCTCCGTGAGGTGCTGAAGGACACCACCACCCTGATCGTCGCGCACCGGCCCTCCACGGTTGCCCTCGCCGACCGGGTGGCACTGCTCGAGGACGGGCGGATTTCCGACGTCGGGACCCACACCGAACTGCTGGCCCGCAACCCGCACTACCGCTTCGTCATCGCGAGCCTCGACGAAGGTCCGAAGGACCTGGACAGCCACCTCGAAGACGGCGAACTGGACGAACTCGAAGAAGCCGGGGAGGCACGACGATGAGCACCTTCGGCACCTCCAATGAAGACAACGCACACCTCAGCCGCACGGACAGCCAGGCAGTGCGCCGGCGCTCCCTCGCGCTGCTGGGCTCCCTGATCAAGCCCGTGCGGCTCCGGTTCTGGCTCACGTTGGCCCTGGTGGTCCTGTCCCAGGCCACCAGGGTGGCGGGCCCGGCCATCATCGCCTTCGGCATCGACCATGCCCTGCCCGCCCTCCAGTCCGGCAGCAGCGGACCGCTGGTCCTCGCCGGCGTCCTCTACCTCGCGGCCGCGGTGGCCACGGCGTCGCTCACGGCCCTCTACGTCACGTCCACGGCGCGGCTGAGCCAGGCCATGCTCCTGGACCTGCGCCTGCGGGTGTTCCGCCACACCCAGCGGCTCAGCCTCGAATTCCACGAGAAGTACACCTCGGGCCGCATCATCGCCCGGCAGACCTCCGACCTCGAGGCGCTGCGCGAACTGCTGGATTCCGGTGTCAGCTCCCTGGCCTCCGGGCTCCTGTTCATGGTGTTCACGGCCATCACGGTCTTCGCCCTCGACTGGCGCAGCGGCCTCATCATGCTGGCCGCCGGCGTGCCGATGTTCTTCCTGGCCCGCTGGTACCAGAAGCACTCGCAGATCGCCTTCCGGGAGTCCCGGGTGGTGTCGGCGCGGCTGATCGTGCACTTCGTCGAGACCATGACCGGCATCCGCGCCGTCAAGGCCTTCCGCAAAGAGAAGGAGAACGCGCAGCGCTACGGCGAGCTCTCCGAGGACTACCGCCGGGTGACCGTGCGCTCGATCAACCTGAACGGCATCTTCCAGCCGGGCCTGGTGCTGATCGGCAACGTGTGCGTCGCCGTCGTGCTGCTCTTCGGCGGCTTCCGGGTGCTCAGCGGGGACCTCGCCGTCGGCGTCCTCCTGGCGCTGATCCTGTCCACCAAGCGCTTCTTCCAGCCGGTGGACCAGATGGCCATGTTCTACAACTCCTTCCAAAGCGCCCAGGCCGCCCTGGAGAAGGTATCCGGACTGCTGGAGGAGGTTCCCACGGTGCGGCCGCCGAAGAACCCGGTTCCGCTTCCCCGGGCCCGCGGCGAGATCGCCTTCCGCGACGTCGAGTTCGGCTACGGCGCGGGAACCCTCGTGGTGCCGCGCCTGAACTTGCACATCCCGGCGGGCCAGACCGTGGCCCTCGTCGGCCAGACCGGGGCCGGAAAGTCCACGCTCGCGAAGCTGATCGCCCGCCTCTACGACGTGACCGCAGGTTCCCTGACGCTCGACGGCGTGGAGCTGCGCGATCTAGATGGCAGCGAGCTGCGCCGCGCCGTCGTCATGGTCACCCAGGAAGCCTTCCTGTTCAGCGGCTCGGTGGCGGACAACATCGCACTGGGGCGCCCCGACGCCACCCGTGCCGAGATCGAGGCGGCAGCCCGGGCTGTCGGCGCCCATGACTTCATCGCGGCGCTGCCCGAGGGGTATGACACGGACGTCAACAAGCGCGGCGGACGCGTCTCGGCAGGCCAGCGCCAGCTGATCAGCTTCGCGAGGGCGTTCCTCGCCGCACCGGCCGTGCTGATCCTGGACGAGGCCACGTCGTCCTTGGACATCCCGTCGGAGCGACTGGTGCAGGCCGGGCTGTCCTCCCTGCTTTCCGGCAACGGCCAAAGCGGGGCCGCCCGGACCGCGATCATCATCGCCCACCGGTTGTCCACCGTGGAGTCCGCGGACCGCGTGCTCGTGATCCACGACGGCGAGGTAGTGGAAGACGGCTCCCCCGCCGAATTGATCAGCGGCGGCGGACGCTTCGCCGCACTGCACGGAGCCTGGCGGGAGTCGCTCGTCTAGCTGTCCGCCGGGAGGTCCAGGGGCGCGGATCGGCCGATTTCGCATCGGGGCGGGGATCCGCTATCCTTGAACACGTTGCTTTTGCAGCGGATCGGGATGTAGCGCAGCTTGGTAGCGCGCTTCGTTCGGGACGAAGAGGTCGCAGGTTCAAATCCTGTCATCCCGACCATTTTCAGAAGGGTCTTCCATTTGGAAGGCCCTTCTTCTTTAAGCAAAACAATTCACCGGCCGGTTTTTCCTGGACCACCGAAAAACATTCCAATGCCCGGTTTCAGATTAGCGTCAGGGCCAGGCACAAAAAAGAAATCACCCCGACGCCCAGACGCCGGGGTGATTTATCAAATCAATTGAATATTACATGGGGTCCGGCCAGTTGCCGATGGCCTGAACGCGCATCGGATCAGGCCAGTTGCCGATAGCCTGGGCGCGCATCGGATCAGGCCAGTTGCCGATGGCCTGTGAGCGCATGGGATCGGGCCAATTTCCAATGCTGAGCACCGTATGAATGGCGTCTGCTACAGGGGCTGCAGAGATGACGGCCGGAGCCGCTGCCGTGAATGCAAGTGCGCCCGCCAAGGCGACAGATGCAGCGATCTTCTTGAACATGGTTTTCCCTCGATGCGAGTCGGATTCGTTATGGAAATTAGTGCGGTCCCTGTTGACACACATTGTAAAATGTTTTCCACAGAGGCTGTCAAGGGCAACCCGCAAAGACAGCGCTAATGCGCCATATCTAGGAGGACGCGGTGGGCAACGGATTCGGAGAAAAGCTCCGTGCCGAGCGGCTCGAACGGGGACTGACCCAGGCCGAACTGGGCAAGGACCTCTACTCCCCCAGTTACATCTCCCTGTTGGAGACCGGCCGCCGCGAACCTACCGCCGAGGTCATCGAAGAACTTGCCCGCCGGCTCGAGCTGGCGCCCAAAGCCCTGGAAGCCTGGAGCCAGCCCGTATCCGTCAGCGACGCCGAATACGTACTCGCCGGGCTCTACGCACGGCAGGCCTGGGACCTCCGGGACTACCCGCTGGCCGCCAGCCACGCGGCGGCAGCGGCGCAGATCGCCCTGGAGGCCCGCAACACCAGCGCCTGGTGGAACATGACCTACATGCAGGCCGAATGCGTCATGAAGCAGGGCCAGCTCAAGGAGTGCCAGAAGATCATCCAGCATCTCCTGGAACACCCCATGGCCACCGAATCCGCCGGCCTCGGCGTCCGCGCCCGCCAGATGCTTGCCGCCGTCTGCCACGGCCAGGGGCAGCTGGCCACCGCCGTCGAACACGCCACCGAGGCGGTCCAGCTCAGCCTGCAACTCCCCAAGGGCTCCACGCTCATCATCGGCGCGCACCGCGCGCTCATCGGTGCGCTTGCCGAAAGCGGCAAGCTGGACGAGGCCTGGAAGTACTGCGAATCCATGATGTCCCAGATGGACGAGCACTCCATGTCCCAGCTCGCGGGCGAGGTGGCATGGGTGGTGGGCAACGTGGCCTTCATGCGGCATGACTACGCGGAGGGCATCAAGCACCACGAGCGCGCGGCGAAGCTCCTCTCCCCCGCGAACGACATCGAACTCTGGGCCCGCTTCAACAAGGCCTCGGCCGCCGTCAGGCTGTCGTCGGGCATCGTGGAACCCGAGACGCTCTCGGCCATCGAGCGTGCCGAACTCGCCCTGTCGATCGTGGGCGGCAACAAGACCGATCAGCTCGAAGTGGCGTTCATCCGCGCCCGCTGGCTCTACCTCACGGGCGATATCCTGGCCGCCGTCGCGAAGCTCCGCGAAATCCATGCGGACCGCGGCGAGCTCGCCCGGCACACCGCCGGCGAGGTGTCTTTCCTGCTCGGCAAGGCGCTCAAGGCCGCGGGGGAGAACGCCGAGGCCCTGGTGTATCTCGAGGAAGCGCAGGCGGACTTCACGGCTGCGGGCGCCGCGGACCGCGTCCAGCAGGCCATGGATTCGCTGCTGGAAATCCGCCTCGCCGAACGCCGCGCCCAAGCGGCCAGCCACGCGGCGAACGGATCGAAGTAGCCACACAAGACAAGCAGGGTCCCGAAGCCCAACGGCCTCGGGACCCTGCTTCATGCGCGTGAGTGCTTCATGCGTTTCAGCCCGGACGTGTCAGGCGAAGCTGCGTCCGGTGAGCTTCTCGTAGGCCTCGACATAGCGGGCCCGGGTGCGTTCGACGACGTCGGCCGGCAGCGCGGGCGGCGGGGTGTCGGAGGCGCGGTCCCAGCCAGATTCGGCGGAGGTCAGCCAGTCGCGGACGTACTGCTTGTCGAAGGACGGCTGCGCCTTGCCCGGCTCGTAGCTTGCGGCGTCCCAGAAGCGGGAGGAGTCCGGGGTGAGGACCTCGTCGCCCAGGGTGATGACGCCGCTGGCGGCGTCCACGCCGAACTCCACCTTGGTGTCGGCCAGGATGATGCCGCGGCCGCGGGCGATCTCCTCGGCCTTCGTGTAGATGGCAAGGGTGAGTTCGCGGAGCCGGTCGGCGACGTCGGGGCCCACGGCGTCCACCACGGCTTCGAAGGTGATGTTTTCGTCGTGTTCACCCACCTCGGCCTTGGCGGACGGGGTGAAGATGGCCTCGGCCAGGCGCGAACCGTCCACCAGGCCCTCCGGCAGCGGGATGCTGCACACGGTGCGGTACTGCTTGTACTCGGCCAGGCCGGAACCGGTGAGGTAACCGCGGGCGATGCACTCGACCGGGAACATGTCCAGCTTCTTGCAGATCATCGCGCGGCCCTCGACGGCTTCCGGAACACCGCCGGCCACGGTGGAGGCCAGCACGTGGTGTTCCACGCCGAGCTGTTCGAACCACCACAGGCTCAACTGGGTGAGGATGCGCCCCTTGTCCGGGATTTCGCTGGAGAGGACGTGGTCGTAGGCGCTGATCCGGTCGCTGGCGACGACAAGGACGCAGTCCTGGCCGACCTGTTCCCTGATGGCTTCGTCGGCCGGGACGTAGAGGTCGCGGACCTTGCCGGAGTACACGTGCTTCCAGCCCGGAAGGTCGAGTGTTTCCGCGGCGAAGCCGCCCTTGTTCGATTCGGTGCTGCTGAGTTCAGTCATGGTCAGCGCTTCACCGCCGGAATAGTGCCGGTGTTGGCGGACACCCGGATTTCGCCGCGGGCCGCCTTGCCGGCGATGTCCGTGCGGTACTGGCTGCCTTCGAGCTGGACCAGTTCGACGCCGTCGTACGCCCGTTCGCGGGCCTCCACCAGGTCGCTGCCGAGCGCCACCACGGCGAGCACGCGCCCGCCGGCGGAGACCACGCGGCCTTCCTCGTCCAGCTTGGTGCCGGCGTGGATGACGTGCACGCCTTCCAGGCTTTCGGCCTTCTTCAGGCCGGTGATGCGGTCCCCGGTGCGCGGGGTGTCGGGGTAGTTTTCCGCCGCGACGACGACGGCGACAGCGGAGTCCTTGGACCAGCGCAGCTCTTCTGCGGTGTCCAGTTCGCCCTTGGCGGCTGCCAGCATGAGGGCACCGAGGGGGGTCTTGAGGCGGGCCAGGACGGCCTGCGTTTCGGGGTCGCCGAAGCGGGCGTTGAATTCGATGACGCGGGTGCCGCGCGTGGTGAGTGCCAGGCCGCAGTACAGCACGCCGACGAAGGGGGTGCCGCGGCGGGCCATCTCGTCCACGGTGGGCTGGGCCACGCGGTCGATGACTTCCTGGACGAGGCCTTCGGGAGCCCAGTCGAGCGGGGTGTAGGCGCCCATGCCGCCGGTGTTGGGGCCCTCGTCGTTGTCGAAGATGCGCTTGAAGTCCTGTGCCGGGGACAGCGGCACGGTGGTGCGGCCGTCGCAGAGGACGAAGAGGGAGACCTCGGGGCCGTCCAGGAATTCCTCGATGACCACGGTTCCGCCGGCGTCGAAGCAGGCCTGGGCATGGGCCAGCGCCTCGGCGCGGTCGTTGGTCACCACCACGCCCTTGCCGGCAGCCAAGCCGTCGTCCTTCACCACGTGCGGGGCGCCGAAGGTGTCCAGCGCGTCGGCGGCTTCCTCGGCGTTGGTGGCAACGCGGGCCATCGCGGTGGGCACGCCGGCTTCGGCCATGACCTCCTTGGCGAAGGCCTTCGAGGCCTCCAGCTGGGCTGCGGCCTTGCTCGGACCGAACACCGGGATGCCGGCTTCGCGTACGGCGTCGGACACGCCTGCGGCGAGCGGAGCCTCGGGGCCGACCACAACCAGGTCCACCGCGAGCTTGAGCGCAAGCTGTGCGACAGCGGCGGGATCGTTGCCGTTGATGGCGTGCGTGGGAACCAGCTTGGCGATGCCGGCGTTGCCCGGAGCCGCGTGGACCTCGGACACGTTGGGATCTTCGAGCAGGGAGCGGACAATGGCGTGTTCGCGGCCGCCGGGGCCAATGACGAGTACCTTCACAGTCTCCAAGGGTACTTTGTGCGGCCTGCCCGGACCTAAGCGGTGTCGCGGATTGCGGCCTTCAATCCGGCGGCGAGGACGTCGGCGAGGAAGGCGAAGCGGTCGGTCCTGCCGGCGGCCACGGCGCCCAGTGCCGCGGACAGGTGGGGATAGTTCTCCTGCTCCCCAGCGTCGATGCTCCACGCCGCCTCCATCGTGAAGGCGTCGAGACTGGCACCGATCGCCGCGCTGTCCAGGGTCTCGATCGCCGGGATGATCAGCCTGGCGGGGACTCCGGCGTTTTCGAAGGCGGCGACGAAGCGGTCGTACAGGCCGAGCGCGGCCGGGTGGGTGACGGGCTGGGTGAGCAGCAGCGGCAGGAGGCCCGGCACCAGGCGGTAGGCGCTGAACAGCGACTCGAAGGTCTGGCGGATGACGCCGTCGAGCGTGTCCGGGAACCGTTCCGGCACCGGGGCGCGCTCCACGAGCGCGCCCCGGGCCAGTTCGATGATTTCCTGGCGGCCACTGACGTGCTTATAGAAGGAGGACTGCGTGACCTCGAGCCGCTCGGCGAGCTTGGGCAGGGAGAGGTCCTCCCCCGCCTCGAACATCGCCAGGGCGGCACGGCCGATGGCCTTGCGCGAAAGCCTCGGGGTGAGGGGGCGCCCCATCTTCTTCTTCGCCGACGTCTGCATCCCTCCAGCCTAGGGTCACGGGGCCGTTCACTCGGCGTGTCCGATGCGCTGGTAGGCCGCCGGGTTCACGCGCCGGAGGACGACGGCGAGCACCACTCCCGCGGCGAACACCAGCGGTGCGATCACCATCAGGGCGGTATTGACCGGGTCTCCGGCCGGCAGCCCGGTGAGCAGTTCGGCGTTGGCGGCCATGAGGCAGGACACCACCACCATGAGGACCGTGGCGGTGATTGCGGAGGGAACCACGTACCAGCGCAGGGTGCGGTCCCTGCGGCGGAGGAAGAAGACCACGACGCCGATTCCGGTCAGCGCCTGCAGGAACAGGATGCCCAGGACGCCGGGAGTGTTGGTCCAGATGAGGAATTGGGTGAACGGGTCGAGCTGGAAGACGGCGGCGGCACCCACGAGGACGAGGGCGAGGATGGTCTGTTCGACGCCGGCCACCGACGGCGTGCTGTAGCGCGGGCTGATCCGGCCGGAATGTTTGGGGAAGATGCCTTCGCGGCTGAGCGAGAGCGTGTAGCGGTTGATGGTGTTGTGGAAGGAGAGCTGCGAGGCGAAGATGCTGGTGACGATCAGCACGCTCATGAGGCTGACGCACCAGTTGCCCGCGAATTGGCCGGCCATGATGTACGCGGTGTCGCCGGTGTCGAGGTGGCCGGCGGCGAAGTCCTGGATGGCTTTGGGGCCGAAGGCCTGCACCATCATCCAAACGGAGAAGGCGTAGAACGCGCCGATGAACGCGATGGAGATATAGGTGGCGCGGGGGACGCTGCGGTCCGGGTCGCGGGCTTCTTCGCGGTAGAGGGCGCCGGATTCGAAGCCCATGAAGGCCGAGAAGCCCAGGGAGATGACAGCAGCGAACTGCGGGGAGAAGATCGCCTCAGGGCTGAAGGAGTCGAAGCCGATCCCCTGGGCCCCGCCCTTGCCGAGGACGAAAACAGCCACCACCGCCACGATCACGGTTTCGAGGGTGAGCAGCACCGCTAGCACTTTGGCGCCGACGTCGATGCCGCGCCAGCCCAGGTACCAGACGGCGGCGATGGCGATCACCGCGTAGAGCCACCAGGGCAGGGACACGCCGGTGAGGCCCTTCACTGCCAGGTTTGCCTGGATGCCGAGCAGCCCGTAAAGGCCGATCTGGATGCCGTTGTAGCTCATCCAGGCCGTGAGCCCGGAGCCGAGGCCGATCACCCGGCCGAGGGTCTTGGAGATGTAGCCGTAGAAGCCGCTGTAGGACTTGACGTGCCGGGTGAGCGCCATGAAGCCGATGGCGAAGAGGGCCAGGCCGAGGGCGGCGACGATGTAGATGACAGGTGCGGCCACCCCTCCGACCGCGAGCGCGAGCGGGGCGATGCCGACGACGATGGTGAGCGGGGCGGCGGCGGACACGAGCATGTAGACGATGTCCCGTGTGCCGATCGCATTCTTTTTCAGTCCGCCGGGGGCGATGGTGGTGGACGGCGCCGTTGCCGTCTCCTCATTAGTGAAAGCCATTCACTTATTGTTGATGCAGATCACATGCAGGTCAATAGCCCGGATACAAGTCACACGGTTATGACGCGGGAGGAGGGGCCCGTTAGGGGTTAAACAACAGGGAGCGCACCCCTTCGGGGGCGCGCTCCCTGCGTCTGTTTGAGTGCGTACGGTTTAGTGCTTGGCCACGGAAACCCCTGCGGGGACCTCAGTGGCGGCTTCCGCCGGAGCGGCAACGCCGGCGTCACGGGGCTCCCAGCGGCCGCCGTTCTCCCAGAAGATCCGGATGTCCTCGAGGTTGCGGCCCTTGGTTTCGGGGGCCAGGCGGCGCACGAAGAAGAACGCGGCCACGGCCAGGGCACCGAAGACGGCGAAGGTGCCGGCCCCGCCCAGGCGCTGGAGCATGGTGAGGAAGAAGGCTGAGACCACCACGTTGGCAATCAGGTCGGAGGTGAGCATGGTGCTCGCGCCGAGGGAGCGCAGGCGGGCAGGGAAGCTTTCGCCGGCGTAGACCCACACCAGGGCGCCGAAGCCGAAGGTGAAGCCCACAGTGAAGAGCAGGACGCCCAGGAAGCCGAGCACGGTGAGTGCGCCACCGAAGGACTGGCCCGCCAGGAAGACGCCGATCAGCAGCGCGTTCGCGACCACCATCATGCCGATACCGCCAAGCAGGATCGGGCGCCGGCCCACTTTGTCGACCAGGGCAAGGGAGACGAACACGGCCACGAGGGAAGCCGCCTGGACCAGGGCGGGCAAGAGCAGGAGAGCCCCGTTACCACTGAAGCCCATGGCTTCGAAGATGCGGGGGCTGTAGTAGACCACGGCGTTGATGCCGGTGATCTGGATGAAGAAGCCCAGGCCCACCACGAACACAGTGGCGCGCAGGAACGGCCGGCGGAGCATCTCCTTGAGCGCCCCGGACTTCCGTCCGCCGGATTCCTCGGCGAGCGCGGCCCGCATGCCTTCGATCTCGGCGTCGATGTCGGACTCCGGCTCGATGGTGGTGAGGGTGCGGCGGGCTTCCTCGAAGCGACCCTTCATGACGTACCAGCGCGGGGTGTCCGGGAGCCGGAGCAGGATGGCCAGTACGGCAAGCGCCGGAACCGCTGCCAGGCCCAGCATCCAGCGCCACTCACCGGTGGAGGACAGCGCCCAGGAAGCGATGTAGCCCAGGATGATGCCGATGACGGTGGCCACCTGGTAGGCGACGAGCATGGCGCCGCGCACCTTGGCCGGCGAGCTCTCGGCAACGAAGACCGGCACGACCACCACGGAGATGCCGATGGTCAGGCCCAGGAACAGCCGGGCGACCATGAGGACCGGGATGCCCGGGGCGAACGCACTCAGCAGGGCGAACGCTGCGTAGGACGCGGCGACGGCCACCATCGACGCCTTGCGGCCGATGCGGTTGGAGAGCCAGCCGCCCACCAGGGCGCCGAGCACTTCACCCACGACGACGGCGGTGGTCACCATCTCCTGGTCGCTCGTGGAGAGGTGGAATTCCTTGGTCAGGAACAGCAGGGCGCCGGCGATGTTGGACAGGTCGTAGCCGTAGATCACGCCGACTGCGGCGGCCGTGGCGCCGATCAGGAGGCCGAGCCGCGGGGTGCTGCGCAGGTCATTCAGGAGAGACATCGGTGTCCTCGGGGGTCTGGGAAACAAATGGCTGAATTGGTGTAGACCAACTTGGACAAGATTGGCATAGACCAATCTGGTCGTCAAGAGTTAAGATCGGACGGTGAGCGAGCTGCCGAAGTACTACGTCTACAAAATGCGCATCCTGGAGATGATCGCGGACCTGCCTCCGGGCACCCTCATCCCCACCGAGCGCACCCTCGCCCTGGACTTCGGCACGTCCCGCACCACCGTCCGCAAAGCCATCGGCGAGCTCGTGGCCGAAGGCAAGCTCACCCGCACGCAGGGCTCGGGCACCTACACCGGCGGGCCCAAGATCACGCATGTGCGGCAGCTGACCTCGTTCACCGAGGACGCGCAGGCAATCGGCTACGTCCCGTCCTCGGAAATCCTGGACATCGAACAGCTCCACGTGGACGCGAGCCATGCGGTGGAGGCCGGGCACATGCAGCTCGGGCCCGGGGAACCGTTCGTGCGGGTGCAGCGCGTGCGCCTTGGCAACGGCGAGCCGCTCGGCCTGGAAACCGCATGTATTCCGGGGGAACTGAAGGGTTTCGACGAGCGGCTGCGCGAGCGCGGCTCCCTCTACGCCACCTTGCGCGAAGACTTCGGGATCCGGATCACCGAGGTGGAGGACGGCGTCGAGACCTACCTCGCGGGGCCCGAGGAGGCCAGGCTCCTCAAGGTCGAGATGGGCTCGCCGCTGCTGCGGATCGACCGCACCGGATACGACGACGACGGCAGGGTGGTCGAGTGGACCGTCGGCCGCTTCTGCGGGGACCGCTTCCGCTTCGTGGCCCGCACGCGGGCAGCCGTCGCCTGAGTCGACGGGAAGCGTGGGCGGCAGGCCGCCGTCGGGAGTTAACACCTCAGGGTTAAAAGCGGAAGGCCGCAGCCCTTCCGGAATCCGGAGGGGCTGCGGCCTTCCGCTGCAGGAAAGGGACCTAGAACGTCCAGGGCATGGCGTCGTGGTTGAAGTCGCGGAACGAGCCGAACTTGCCGGCGTTGAAGGCCAGGCCTTCGCCGTCCCGGTCCCGGCAGGAGACGACCTGGCCGAAGAACACCTGGTGGTCGCCGATGTCGTACTGGTGGACCACCTTGCACTCGGCCTGCGACAGCGCGCCGGACACCACCGAAAGACCGCCCAGCGTGGTGTCGAAGGACCCGGCCTCGAAGCGGGCGCCGCCGCGTGTGGCGAACTGCCGGGCCACAGCTTCCTGCTTGGCACCGAGGATGGAAATGGCGAACTTCCCGCTGGCCAGCACGGCGTCACCGGTGCGGGTGTTGAAGTTCAGCGAGATCATCAGGATCGGCGGGTCCAGGCTGATGGACGTGAGCGAGTTGATGGTCATGCCGTACTGCTCGCCGTCGTGCTCCGTGGTCACCACGGCCACGCCGGTGAGGAAGCGACCCATGGTCCGGCGCATGGCCAGTCCGTCGGGCTCGGCGAAGACTGCTGGAGTGACCATGTCAGTTCTTTCCGTCCTGGTAGTAGCGCACTTCGAACATCTTGGCTCCGTTCTCGGAGATCCACGGTCCGTGTTCCATGCCCGGCGGGCGGGTGGCCCAGTCGCCGGCCTTGAAGGTCCTGCCCAGGCGCTGGTCCACGAAGGAGCCCTCGAAGATGAAGACCTCTTCCCAGAAATCGTGGGTCAGCGCGCCGTTGGGCGAAGTGTCCGTGCCCGGCTCGAACTTCAGGATCCGCGTGACGGAGTCGTTGGAGTCGTCCCGGGCCAGGATGGCTTCGGACAGGCCCTCGATGTGCGGGGTGCACGGGGTGAACTCCACCGAGGAGGTCGGGGTGAATTCGAACTCCGGTTTTGCCATGGCTAGTTGTCCTCCTTGCGGCCGTCCACGTCGTAGCCGGCCAGGAACTCGTCCAGCTCGGCCACGTGCTTTTCGTAGCCGTAGTTGCGGTAGGTGTAGGCACCCTTCACCACGAACGGGGCTCCGGCGTAGAACAGCTCGTACTGCTGGTGGCGGCCGCCGAACTCGGTGCCGATGATGTCCCAGGCCAGGCGGAAGAGCTTGATGCGTTCCTCGCTGCTGACGTTCGGGGACGCGACGTACTTCTCGACGTCGGCCGCGGTCACCTCGCTCTTCATGTCCGCGACGCCGGAGGGCAGCTGGAGCACGCCGCCGCCGGCCAGGTCGCGGAGAATCTGGATCACGCGCGGGTAGGTCTCGGACTGCAGGCCCATGATTCCGTAGAGGGCGCGCTTTCCCGGGACCAGCATGCCGGAATCGTCGGCTTCGGCGCTGTATTCGGCGGCGAGGAGCGCGGACTCCACGGAGGACACCAGCGCAGCGAGTTCGCCGAGCTTCTCCTGGACGCCGGGGATCCGGTCCGTTCCATTGACGGCGGCGATCTTGCGGGCGACGGCGGCGATGAACTGCAGCTTGACCGTCAGGCGGGTCTGCGCCTGCCAGTTGCCCAGGGCGTGGGCGCCGGTGTCGAAGAACTGGCGGCGCAGGGTGTCGATGTTCCGGTTGATGAACACCCGGTCCCACGGCACCAGCACGTCATCGAAGATCACCAGGGCGTCGGATTCGTCGTAGCGGCTGGTCAGCGGGTAGTCGAATTCGCTGGTGGTGCTCGTGGCGTATGGACGGCGGCAGAGGAACTTCAGGCCCTTGGTGGCGGCCGGCAGCGCGAAGCTGATGGCGAAGTCCACATCGTCCGGGCCCAGCGGCTTGATGCAGGTGACGAACACTTCGTCAGCGATGGCGCCGCCGGTGGCGAGCATCTGCGAGCCGCGCACGATCAGGCCTTCTTCGGTCTCCCCGACCACGCCCACCTGGATGTTGTCGCCCTCCCAGCCGGACGCCGTCGTCGCCCGCGAATACTGCGGCGGGATGATCGCGTAGGAGACGTACAGGTCTTCCCGCAGGATGCGCTCGTAGTAGCGGGTGAGGTTGCCGGCGTAGTCGCGTTCCTCGCTGGCGAAGACCTCCGGGTGGGCGCCGAAGGCGGCGAAGAAGGTGCCGACGTGGTCGGGGCTGCGGCCCACCCAGCCGTGGGTGTGCTTGGCCCAGCGCTCAACGGCGAGGCGGCGGAGCTTCAGTTCCTCGGCGCTGCGCGGGATGCTGAAGACCCGGTTGGCCGTGCCGCCGATTTCCTCGCTGTGGTACTGCATGCCGTTGGCCGGGTCCGCGGCGATGTCGAAGAGCTCGGCGATGGTGCGGGCCACGTTGCGGAAGGCGGGGTGTTCGGCGACGTTGTCGACAACCGCGCCGTCAATCAATACCGTGCGCCCGTCGTTGAGCGTCTTGATGTACTCTTCTCCGGTCCTCATGACTGCTGTCCTTTCGTGATGGTGTACGTGTGGTCGATGGTGTTTCCGTTGGGGAAGGTCAGTTCGATGCGCCATTCGCGCCCATAGACGAACTCGCCGCCGATAACCGGCAGGGTTCCGCCGAGGCAGACGAAGTCGCCGTCGCCGATGTCGGTGCGCTCCAGCAGCAGCCCGACGACGTTGGCCGGTGTGCGGAGCCCGTCCAGCGTGCCGTCCTGGTACAGGCGGCCGTCCACCCAGCTGCGGGCCCGGCACTCGTCGAGCGAAAGGCTGTCGAGTTCGGGGATCGCGACGACGGTGCCCGCCACCGGTTTGGGGCAGGCCCGCTTCGAATCGCCGATGTCGAAGGTTTCGACGTGACGGTCCGTGTGGTCCGAGGCGATGCCGAGGTAGTAGCGGCCGCCGTGCCGGATGTAGAGCGGCTCGATCTCGCCGGAGGTCTTCTCCCCCGCGACGTCCAGCGCCGCTGCCGGGCTGACCGTGACGCTTTCCACGGGGTAGAACATGGGAACCGCGGGCGGCGGGGCAACGCCTATGGCGGCGAGTTCGTCAATGTGGTGCTGGACGGCGGCGGCGTCGCGGCCGGTGTATCCGGCGACGACGGCGGTAAAGTCGGTGAGCTCGATCGTCTCACCGGTACCCGCGACGTCGAACGCCAGCGTTTCGGTGTTGGTCTTCATGGATGGTCTTTCCTGCTTGGTGCTTTGCTGTCTTGGGTGCGTCAGCGGGCGAGGCCCGAGTAGTCCGCGAGCCGGTCGGAGATGACCGGGAACTCGCTGCGGACGGCCTGGACCGCGCCGGGGTCGATGCTCACGCGGAGCACGTCCTCGCCGTCGCCGGCCTCTGCGAGGAGGCGGCCGGCGGGGTCCACCACGCGGCTGGTGCCGCCCAGTTCCACGCCTTCCTGGACGCCCGCGGCGTTGCAGGCGAGCACGAAGACCTGGTGTTCGACGGCGCGTGCGGAGGTCAGCAGGCGCCAGTGCTCCCGGCGGGCGGCCGGCCAGGCGGCGGGAACCACCACGATTTCGGCGCCGCGGACGCTCAGCTCGGACCAGAGGCCCGGGAAGCGCAGGTCGTAGCAGGTGGTGCCGGCGATCTGTCCGAAGGGGGTGCCGGCCACGGCCAGGGAGTCGCCGGGGGTGAGCAGTTCGGCTTCGAGGGATTTGTAGCCGAAGACGTGGAGCTTGGAGTACTTGTGGGCCACGTTGCCCTGCGGGTCCACCAGCACCGAGGTGTTGCGGAGTACCGGTTTCGTATCCGAGGTGGCGCCGGCGATGCGTTCGACGATGCTGCCGACATGGACGTAAGTTCCCAGCTCCTTGGCGACGGCCGCGCACATCGTCACGGTGGCGCCGTCGACCGTTTCGGAAAGCTCCGGGTACTGGCCGAAATGGAAGTAGCCGGCGCTCCACAGCTCGGGCAGGACGACCAGGTCCGCGCCGCGCTGTTCGCGCAGCAGGGCCTCCGCCCGCTCGATGCGTTGGGCCTGCGTCTCGTTGTCCGGGCTGGACAACTGGACGAGAGCGATGTCCATGGGTGCTCCTGGTTTTCTCGGGGCTGTTCCCCGCCCTGTTGCGGGCGGGGTCACCGTTGGATGCGTGTGGGTATGGCTTTGAGGACGGTAAGGGTGGAGTCCAGGTGGTTCCGGACCGCGGCGGAGGCCCGCTGCGAATCCTGGCTGCGGATGGCCTCGACGATGGCGCGGTGCTCCTCCACCACGTGGTCGCTGCGGCCGTGGCTGTCCTGGACGGCTTTGACGCCCATGCGCTGCTGCTTGAAGCGCTGGGAGTCGTAGAGTTCCTCGAGGGCGGGGTTCCCGGCTGCGTGCACGATCTGCTTGTGGAAGCTGATGTCCCACTCGATGAAGGCCACGGGGTCCGCGAGGCTTTCCTCCTGGGTGTGCAGGAGCTGTTCGAGTTCCGGGCCAAGGTGGCCGTTGGCGGTGACTTTCCGGACGGCCCAGTCCTCAATGACCTGGCGGACCTCCATCATGCTTTCGATGTCCTGCGCGGTCAGGGCCGGAACATAGGCGCCCTTGTGCGGGACCCGGCGCAGCAGGCCGGCCGCCTCGAGCCGGAGGAGGGCTTCGCGCACCGGGGTCCGGGAGACGCCTGCGGCTTCGGCGATGGCATTCTCGCTGAGGAAGGCTTCCTGGTCCCAGGGCAGGGAGGAGATCTCCTTGCGCAGCCAAAGGTAGGCGGTCTCCGGTGCCGTGGGAGCCGGCTTCTGGAAGATGCTCACGTATTCCTCGATTCTGAATGCCTCAACTGGTCTGGTAGCCGTCCGTGGCGGCCGGGCGGCCGCCACGGACAGTGCTTACATCATGACTGTGCCACCTTCTGGGCGGGTGTGGGGTCCGCCTTCTGCGCAGCCTTCTGCCCGTCCGCGAGGTCGAGGTCGCTGAGCTTGATGTCCTTGGTCTCTTTCGCGAAGGAGACGGACAGGATGGAGATCAGCCCCATGCCCACCAGGTAGAGGGCGATCGCCTGCCCGGTGCCGAACGCCTTGTACAGGGCCAGGGCGATGATCGGCGAGAGCGAGCCCGCGATCAGGGACGCCACGTTGTAGGCAACTGAGGTGCCGCTGTAGCGGACCTTCGTGGGGAACAGTTCGGAGAAGAAGGCGCCGATCACCGAGCTGTACGCGGCGAAGATCAGGAGGCCGCCGACCGCCGCCAGAATGATGGCCAGGGGCTGCCGGGTGTCGAGCAGGGCGAAGAAGGCGAAGCCCCACACCACGGTTGCGGCGGACGCGGCGATCATCATGGGCTTCCGGCCGATCCGGTCCGCGAAGATTGCCAGCAGCGGAATCGCCACCACCGCCACGCCCTGGCCGATCATGACGGCGGTGAGGCCGGTCTGCCGGTCGATCTTGAGGATGTCCGTGACGTAGGTGATCAGGAAGAGGGAGTAGATGTAGAAGCCGGCGTTTTCGCCCATGCGGCTGCCGGCGGCGATGAGGATCTGGCGCCAGTTGCCGCGGAAGAGTTCGGCCAGGGGCAACTTGGCGGCCTTGGCATGCTCGGCGTCGGCCTTGGCCTGGGAGGCCTGGAACAGCGGGGTTTCCTGGACGTAAAGACGCAGGACCAGGCCGATGATCACCAGTAGCGCGGACAGCCCGAAGGCGATCCGCCAGCCCCAGGCAAGGAATTCCGCTTGCGGCATCGTTGCCGAAAGCAATGCCAGGACGCCGGCCGCCATGAGGTTGCCCAGCGGCGGGCCGACGTTCGGCCAGGAAGCCCAGAAGGCACGTTTGGTGCTGTCATCGCTGTACTCGGAGACCAGCAGCACGGCACCGCCCCACTCGCCGCCGAGCGCGAAGCCCTGCACCAAGCGAAGGAGCAGCAGGATCAGTGGTGCCGCGACGCCGATGGTGGCGTACGGCGGGATGAACGCGATGAGCGCCGTCGCAGCGCCCATCAGGAGGAGGCTGGCCACCAGGGTGGACTTGCGTCCGTGCTTGTCACCGATGTGACCCAGGACGATCGCGCCCAGGGGACGTGCGATGAAGCCTGCCGCGAAGGTGCCCAGGGCAAGCATGGTGCCGACGAAGGGATCGGCGGTGGGGAAGAACAGTTTGTTGAAGACCAGTGCGGCTGCCGTGCCGTAGAGGAAGAAGTCGTACCACTCCACGGCGGTGCCGGCGAGGCTGGATGCAGCCACGGCAGGAAGCGAGGTGTGCTTGCGCACCGCCCGATCCTTTTCGAACACATTGCTCATAAGGGGAAGTCCTCGGTGTGAACGGAACAGTTCGTAGTGAACGGAACCTTTTGACGAATGACTGGGAGGTCCCGGCGTTTGCGCACCGCGCGGGTCCATGCCGCCTGACGTCTCGGCCGCTTCCGTGATGCGTCTCACGGGAAGCTGTATAGAAACTGTAGACCAGTTGTATACAGCTTGTCTACAGCGAGTTGCCGGGGGACATGTCCACCCTTCGCCTCGAAGACTGGACATACACCAGATACGCCCAAGCTCCGGGGCTGACGAAGGACATGTCCGGCGGGTAGTGGCACCTAGCGCCCAGTCCGCTCCCAAACTTCGCTGCGCTCAGTTAGGAGCCCTCGCGGACTAGGCTTAGCAGCATGCCCATGTCTCCGCATGAAACCTTCACGGCCGAGTCCGCCGTCGAACTGGCCGTTGTCGAGCGCAGCGGCTTCATCGAATCGCGCCACATCGGCTCGGCCGTGGTCCTGGCCGGCGACGGCAGCGTGGTGGTGGAACTGGGCGACATCACCACGCCGATCTACGCCCGCTCCACTCTCAAACCGTTCCAGGCGCTGGCTTCGATGCAGTCCGGCGTTCCGCTGCGTGGCGCACAGGTGGCGCTGGCCTGCGCCAGCCACACGGGCTCGCTCGACCACATGGACGTAGTGGAAGGCATGCTCAAGGCCGCGGGCATCCGGGAAGACCAGCTGCAGTGCCCGTCGGTATGGCCGCAGGACGAGACCGCCCGGAACTGGCTGGTCCGCTCAGAGCGCGGCAAGTCCAAGCTGGCATTCAACTGCTCGGGCAAGCACGCGGCGTTCCTCTGGGCCTGCAGGGAGAACGGCTGGGACACCCGCAGCTACCTGGAGCCGAACCATCCCCTGCAGCAGCGGGTGCGCGCCGTGATCGAGGAGTACAGCGGCGAATCCATTGCGCACCTCGGCATCGACGGCTGCGGCGCCCCGGTGGCTGCGATTTCCCTGACCGGCCTCGCCCGCGGCTATTCGCGGCTGGCCCAGGCGCCGCGGGATCCGAACTCCAACGCCCGCGCGGCGACCATCGCCACCTCCATGCTGGATTACCCCTGGGCCGTGCAGGGCCGGGGCGAGGCCAACACCGTGGTCATGGATGACTTGGGCATCCTCGCCAAGATCGGCGCCGAAGGCGTCCTCGTTCTCGCCACCCCCACCGGCGCCACGGTGGCCGTCAAGATGCTGGACGGAAACCTGCGCGCCACCACGCTGGTGGGGCTGACCCTGCTTGCGGTGAGTGGCGCCGTCGACATTCCGGAGGTCTCCAGCGTGCTGGAGAAGGTGGTGGACCCGGTGCTGGGCGGCGGGCATCCGGTGGGCCGTATCCGGCTCGGCAAGGCGCTGCTGTCCCTGCTCGACTGACCTCCCCCGCAGCGCACACAAGGAAAGGCTTCAACCATGGCCGTTGCCCGCCGTCGGGTACCGATTGATGATGGCCGCGCCGCCTTGGCGGCATGGCAGACGCACGGCGAAGGGGACGCGGCCCTGGCGCGCACCACCCTCGCCACCGCGGTCCGCTACACCCTCGAAGAGCTCACCGCCCGGGCCCCCGGGAACTCGGTGGAGGTCCGGGTGCCGCCCTTCGGCGTCGCGCAATGCGTGGAAGGTCCGCGCCACACGCGCGGCACGCCGCCGAACGTGATCGAGTGCGACGCCACCACCTGGCTTGCACTCGTGAGCGGCCGGCTGACCTGGGCGGACGCCGTCGACGCCGGCCGGGTTGCCGCATCGGGGCTGCGCGCCGATCTCTCGGAGCTGCTGCCGTTCTAGGCGGCAAGACAAAGGCGGCCGTTCCGGATCACCCGGAACGGCCGCCTTGCTCGCCGAAAAAACGGACGCTCAGTCGGGGGAAATCGGGGTTTCCTCCCGCGAGCTGGGCCGGCTCATCTCAAAGCGCGGAATGTCGCCGGACACCGGTCCGCCGCGGAACTTCGGGGAAGGCTGCTGGCCTTCACTGAGGCGCTCGAGTTCCTGTTCCTCGAAGACTTCTTCCTTGCCCAGCATGATGGCGGAGTCTTCGTTGGTGATTTCGCCGCGGAAAGCACGGACCATGACGCTGCGGTCGAACTGGCCCTCCCACTTGGCCACCACGAAGGTCGCCACGCAGTTGCCCATCAGGTTCACCACCACGCGCATCGAGTCCATGAGGCGGTCGGCGCCCAGAAGGAGCGCGACGCCGGCCACCGGGAAGATGCCGAGCGCAGCGGCCGTCGCGGAAAGCGCGAGGAACGAAGACCCCGGGACACCGGCCATGCCCTTGGACGTCAGGAGCAGCACGCCGAGCGCGGCCAGCTGCTGGCCAAGATCGAGGTGATGGCCGAAGGCCTGGGCGAGGAACAGCAACGAGATCGAGAGGTAGATCGCAGCGCCGTCCAGGTTGAAGGAGTAGCCCGTGGGAACCACCAGGCCCGTGGTGGCCCGCGAGCAACCGGCGTTGGTCAGCTTGGTCATGATGCGCGGCATCACGGCTTCGGTGGACGCGGTGCCCAGGGCGAGGAGGAACTCCTCACGGGTGTACTTCAGGAACTGCCAGAGCGGAACCCGGGCGAAGGCCCAGGCCACCACGAACAGCAGGCCGATGAAGATGACCGCGGCGCCGTAGCACGCGGCGATCAGCAGCGCGTAGGTGCCAAGGGTGTCCAGGCCGTATTGGCCGATGATGAACGCCATGGCGCCGAAGGCACCGATCGGAGCCACCTTCATGATCCAGGACATGATCTTGAAGATCAGTTCCAGGACGGTCTCCATAAGGCTGATGACCGGCATGCAGCGCTGGCGCCCGATCACCACGATGGCGGCACCGAAGAAGACCGAGAAGAACAGCACCTGGAGCAGGCTGTTGTTCGCGAACGCACCGATCACGCTGGTGGGGATGACATCCAGCAGGAAGGTGGCCGCGTCCTTCGGGACTGCATGGCCGGTCTTGGCGTCCACGGCATCCTGGGACAGTGTGGCCGGATCGATGTTCAGGCCCGCACCGGGCTGCACGATATTGCCGACCACCAGGCCGAATACCAGGGCGAAAAGGGTTGCTGCCGTGAAGTACAGGAGAGCTTTGACCCCGACCCTTCCGACCGCCTTGACGTCGCCGACCGCCGAAATACCCGTGACGATCACGAGGAAGATCAGCGGAGCGATGATCATCTTGATGAGTTGAATGAAACCATCGCCCAACGGCCGGAGGGTGGAGCCGATGTTCGGCCAGAAATGGCCGATCAGCACACCTGCGACGACGGCGATCAGAATTTGGAAGAAGAGCGACTTGTACAGTGGCTTCTTCTTCTGCGGGGCCGAACTCGCCTTCAGCGCCGCGGAGTCTGGGATCTTCATTGACCTGAACCAATCAGTTGAGAACTCCCCGGCTACCGGGGACATTCCAAACGTATTCCAGATCACACTATTCCACAAGAGGGAATTGAATTTTCACTATGCGGAAGTGTTGTGGACAAATTGTGACCCACCCCTCTCCGCGTCGGCCATCCGGATTTGCTCGGGCCGGGGTCTTGGTTCCGCGAACACCCTGTACCCCCGCTCCGGATCGAAGCCGTGGACTTCCTTTGTGTCCAAGGCAGCCATGAACTCGAGCGTCTTGTTCGTGATGACCTGTCCCGGAACCAGGATCGGAAAACCCGGCGGGTACGGGGTGACGAACCCCGCGGACACTACCTCCAGGCCGGCTTCGATCCTGGCGGCCAGTTCCTCCGCGAACAGGTATTCGGTGGACCCTTCCTTGTAGCCCTCGAAATAGGCGGCCCGGACGTCGCCATCCGGGCACAGCGCGTCGCGACGGAAGCGGTCCGCGAACCGGCTGAAGTCGGGCAGCGGCGGCGTCCCGCCGTCGTCGGGTAATGCCGGTGTTCGACGGCGGCCGGCGCCCGCCGCCGTCGAACGGTCTTCTTCGAACGACTCCGCGAGCTTGACCAGGACTTCGATCAGGTAGGCGACCGAGCTGCGGGAGGTGCCGATGTTCGTCATGAACAGCACGGTGTTGCGCGAGGTCTTGTTGACCTGGATGCCGTGGCCATCGGCGAGGTAACGGTGGCGGAACGTATCGCCGTCGATCCCGGTCCGGCTGATATCCAGGGTGAGGCGGCTGGGGTCGACGACGAACTCGTCGTGCTCCCAGGCGTCCGCGAGCGCGGCGAGACCGTCGCGGTGCGGCATTGCCGGGCCGGTTGTCCGGAAGGGCGCCTCGATGAGGTCCCGCGAAGTGAGGACGCGGAAGTACTTCTTGAGGAGTGGATGCCGGGCGACTGCCTGCGCAACGCTGGTAGCGAGGTCGGCTTGGCGTTGGACGAGGCCGAACCCCTCGAGTTCCACCTGCCGGCGCCCGACGTCCAAGGAGGCGAGGATCTGGTAGTTGGGTGAGGTAGACGTGTGGGTCATGTACGCCTCCCGGAACGATTCCCGGTTCCGTTCCTCGAAGTCCTGGTCGAAGACGTGGATCATGGACCCTTGGCGGAGCGAGGTCAGCGTCTTATGGGTGGACTGTGTGGCGTAGACCCGGACCCGCGCCTTGGCGGGGTCCGGGACCAGCCTGGTCTCCAGCCAGGCTTGGTCGTCCGCCGGGCATCCCGTCACCGGGTCCCACAGCCGTGCGGCCTGTTCCGCGTGGCGGGCGCGGTAGGCGGAATCGCCGAAATTCGCTTCGAGTTTCCGGGCTGCAGCCATAGCGGTGCGGCGGCGGAAGACCGGGTGCGAGCGGGCGAACGCGAACCATGCTTCGTCCCAGAGGAACACGAGGTCCGGCTTGATGGCCAGGCACTCCTCCATGACGCGCTCCACGTCGTACACGATCCCGTCGAAGGTGCAGTTGGTGAGCGTGACCATCTTGACCTCATGCAACCGCCCGGCCCTGCGGTACTCCAACAGCCTGGCTTTGATGGAGGCCAGCGGCACGGCGCCGTAGAAGGCGTAGCGGTCCAGCGGGTAGGCATCCAGGTAGCTGACCTGCGCCCCGGCAAGCGCGAAAGCGTAATGGTGGGACTTGTGGCAGTTCCGGTCCACGAGCACCACATCGCCCGGAGCCAGGATGGATTGGTGGACCACCTTGTTGGCCGTGGATGTGCCGTTGGTGACGAAGAACGTCTGGTGGGATCCGAAGGCACGGGCCGCCAGGTCCTGGGCATCCTTGATGGAGCCATGCGGGTCCAGGAGCGAATCCAGCCCGCCCGAGGTTGCGGAGGTCTCGGCCATGAGCAGGTTGAGTCCATAGAAATCTGCCATGTCGCGGATCCAGGGGGAACCCACAACCGAGCCGCCCCTCGACACCGGCAGGGCGTGGAACACACTGGCGGGCCTGCGGCTGTACTCCTGCAGGGCCGTGAAAAAGGGCGTCCGGAAGCGCTCCGCTACCCCGGACAAGAGGGACAAATGCAGGTCGAGGTGGTCCTGCTTGCGGAAGATCCGCCGGAAGCGCCTGCTCAGCGAACCGGCCAGGCTTTCGATGGAGACACCCGCCGTCAAGTAGACATCCACTTCCGGGCGCAGTGCCGTGAGTTGTTCCGCCAGGTCCAGGATCTGTTGCAGGGGACGCGCACCGGCCGGCGCCGCACCGGTGTGCGCGGACAGGTAGGCGCGAAGATCCCTGCCGAGCGGTTGCCCGCTTTCCGCAACGAAGCCGGGACGAAGGATGCAGGCCTGGATCGCGGGGTTCAGCAACAGCGCCACCAGGGCGTCCTCGTAGCTGGGCACCACCACGAGCTGGTACGTGAAAGCGTCGCCTGGCCGCCTCTGGGCCAGGAGGTCGGCCTTCAGGGAGTCTGCTTCCTCGGCCGTCAGGTCATCAACCACCAGCACATCGAAGCGGGGCCGTTCGTCGGCGTCGGGAACCTGGGCGCCGCCGTCGTCTTCCCCGTCTCCCATCCCGGCAGGGCCCTGGCCCCGCAGGGTTGGGGACGCGGCTCCCCCGTGGCCCGGCACCATCGGCGCCAGGCCATGGAACAACTCGAGCCCCGCCTGGAAATCCCAGCTGTCCAATGCCGCACGCAACTGTCCCACGGCCGCCTGCCCTGGAGCCGCCCAATAGAGCTCGACGGCGTGCAGCAGGCTGAGTGCGCGCGCCGCCTGGGCGGTCAGGGCGGCGTTGTCCGTATGGCCTCCCGTGCGGTTCTTGGCCAGTTGCTTGAAGGCGTAGCCCAGGAACTCCCAGGCATCCGCGCGGGATCGCCAGGCACTGCTGGGGGTGCCGACGTCTTTCGGGGCATCTTCGATATTCACTGTTGTCTTGTTTTCCATTGTTGGTTCGGGTGCTTGTTGGTTCGGGTGCTTGTTGGTTCGGGTGCTTGTTGGTTCGGGTGCAGGCTGTCAGTTCCAGGGTTGGCGCTCCGGCCGGCTGGAGGAGGTCAGGGCCGCCGTCCCACCTGGGCGGGACGCTCGGCGATCACGGGGAAGACACCGGTGTGGCCGCGACGTTCCTCGGCGGCGGCGAGGATTCGTTTCCGGGAGCCGAACCATCCGGCCACGAGCAGCGGAACGAGGACCAACACGGATGCGAGGACCCAGCGGCCGGTTTCGGAGAAACCCATGGTGACCAGCACAAACGCGAGGAATCCAAGGGTCAGGTAGGACGTGAACGGTGCGCCGAAGAGGCGGAACGATGGCCTCTCGACCCGGCCTTGCCGCACCCAGGACTGAAGCTTGATGTGGCACAGCATGATGGTGGCCCAGCCGCCGATGATGCCGATGGCGGAGACCTCGAGGACGATCTCGAACACCTGGGACGGAACCAGTGCGTTGAGTCCGACGCCGAGCAAGGTGATGGCGGCCGTCAGCAGGATCCCGCCGTAAGGGACGCCCGAGGCGCTGATACGCGCGGTGAACTGCGGGGCGGAGCCGTTGACCGCCATGGAACGCAGGATGCGTCCGGTGGAGTACAGGCCGGCGTTGAGGCTGGACAGGGCAGCGGTGAGGACCACGAAGTTCATGACCGAGGCGGAGATCGCGCCGGCCTGTGGATCGCCCAGGTGGGAGAAGAACGTGACGAACGGCGATTCCCCGGCCTTGTAGGCGGTAAAGGGCAGGAGCATGGACAGCAGCAGCACGGAACCGACGTAGAAGATGGCAATGCGCAAGACAACCGTATTCACGGCTTTGGGCATGACCTTCTGTGGCTGGGCGGTCTCCCCCGCGGCGGTGCCCACCAGTTCGATGGCTGCATAGGCGAATACGACCCCGCTGATGGCCAGCAGTGGCGCCACCGCGCCGGCCGGGAACGCGCCGCCGTGGTCCAGAATGATGTTCACACCGGGAGCGCCGATGTCTGTCCTGCCGCCGAAGATGATGAAACAAATCCCGACAACCAGGAAGGCCACAAGCGCTGCCACCTTGATGAGGGCGAACCAGAACTCCATCTCGCCGAAAATCTTCACGGAGACCAGGTTCAGGGCCAGGACGACGACGAGGGCCGCGAGCGCGATGAGCCACTGCGGGATGGACTGCAACGGCTCCCAGAACTGGCCCCAGAACTTGATGTACAGCGCGACGGCGGTGACGTCTACGATCGAGGTCATCGCCCAGTTGAGAAAGTAGAGCCAGCCGGCGGCGTACGCCATCTTTTCACCGTAAAACTCCCGGGCGTAGGAAACGAATGAACCGGACGACGGCCGGTGCAGAACCAGTTCGCCCAGGGCACGCAGGATGAGGAAAGCGAAGAATCCGCACACTGCGTAGACAAGGATCAACGCTGGCCCGGAGGTATTCAAACGGCCGCCCGCCCCCATGAAGAGGCCCGTCCCAATGGCACCACCGATGGCGATCATCTGGATCTGCCGGGGTTTGAGGGTCTTGTGGTAGCCCGTCTCTTCGCTGGAAAAGTCCTGCGCTGCAGCTGTCCTGTCACCGAGCAGTTCGCGGGCGTTTTCCACCGCATCCGCGGTATCGAACTGTGTGTTTTTCATTCCTGGGGTCTCCTTTGACTCCATAGGATCCATGCCCCCGGCCCCATTGCCCGGCGCACGGTAGACCACTCTAGGTTCCGGTTCCGGACAACGAACTGTCCGTGCCGCTAAATTCGCGCCATGCTGGTTGTGCCGGCAAGACAAATCCACCCGGACGGACGGGGAGTAATGTTCTTGGCCGGATACCTCCTCAGAGAAAGAAAAGCAGTGGCACCCCACAACACTGCTGAGCATGTCAAAGGCGCCATGCTCAGCGACATACTTGAAGACATTGGAGTCGACCACGGACGCTTGGTGGTCGCTCCCGCCGCGGATAACGGCACTGTCCGCGAAACCCTCATCGCGGACGCGGAGGACGACGGACCCCTCCAGCCCGGGACCCTGGTCCTGCTGATCGGCGCCCGGGGCCGGGCCGCCCTTCCGGCAGTTCGCAGGCTGCTCCCGTGGCGGCCTGTGGCGATTGCGGTCAAGGGTACCGAGGCCGAACTCGAGCCCATCGCAGAGCTCTTGCGTCCCGTGGGCACGGGCCTGATCGCCGTGCCTTCGGCCATGCGGTGGGACGCCTTCGAAGGCATCGCCAAGGACCGGATCCAGGAGCCGGGCCTCTCCGGTGAGGCTTCGGACGTCATGCACCGGGACCTGTTCGCAATTGCCGCGACCACGGCCACGTTGGCCAATGGCCATGTGGTCATCGAAGACCCGGCCAACAGGGTGCTGGCCTACTCGCCGGCTTCAAACGACGTTGACGAACTGCGCAAACTGTCCATCCTTGGCCGGAAGGGACCGGAACGCTACCAAAAGCTCCTCAAGGAATCCGGCGTGTACCGGCACCTGCAGGCATCTGAAACACCCGTGCATATGGCCGCCAATCCGGAGGAAGGCCTCCGGGAGCGGGTCGCCGTCGGGATCCATGCCGGACGGCGGGTGCTCGGTTACATCTGGTTGCAGGAAGGAACCGAGCCCCTGGCCGCCAACACGGACAGGATCCTGGTGGGCGCGGCACGGCACGCTGCGATCGAGTTGGTCAGGCACCGCAACGAACAATCACAGGCGCTGCGGCGGGACCGGATTTCCAGCCTGCTCAGCGGCACGCCCCAGATCCATTCGCAGGCCCAATCGGCGGGCATCGATCCTGCCAGGCCGGCAGCCTTGGTGCTTATCTCGGCCAAGGGAGACAACGACACGGCACCGGGACTGCAACTGCGGCGCGGCGAACTGGCCAACGTGGCATCGATCCACGCCGCGGCCTACCGGCCCGGCGCGGTGGTCGGGGCCATCGGACTCGAGATCGCGATGATCCTGCCCGACCTTGATCCAGTGAAATCGCCCCCGGCCGTCAATCGCTTGGTCAAGGCCATCGTCCGGGACGCCCGCGTGCACCTGAACTGCCAGGTGCAAGCGGCGGTGGGCCCGGTGGTCAACCGCCTCGACGAACTCCACAGCACGCTGGGGCACGTCCGCAGCGTACTGGAAGTTCTCGAAGATACGCCGTCCATCAGCGTCGCTTCATACAGTGACGTGGAGACCAAAGTGCTCACGCGCGAACTCCTTGGCCTCCTCGGATCCAGAACCAGACTCCGGCATGGCGGCGTCACACTGCTCTGCGACCGGTATCCCGAGTTCGCTGCCACGCTTCTGGCCTACCTCGAATTCTTCGGGGACGTGAACCGCTGCGCCGAGGAGCTTGCGGTCCACCGGAACACGGTGCATTACAGGCTCCGCCGTGCCTGCGAGTTGAGCGGCATCGACCTGCAGGATCCCGACCAACGGCTGTTGGCCCACCTGCAGATCCGGCTGTGGACCCACCCGGCAGCGCCGCTGAACGAACCATCCCAGTGAACGAACAATTCGAGGCAACAACCGATGATTGACCTGCAGAACCTCCTTGACGACGTCGTCGGGGACATCCGACCGCTCATCGGCCAAGGCGCAGCGGCGGATTACATTCCTGGCCTCGCGGCAGTGGACACCAACCAGTTCGGCATCGCCGTCGCCACCCGCGACGGAGAGGTCTATGCTTCCGGCGACGCCGCCGTGCCGTTTTCGATCCAGAGCATCTCCAAGGTGTTTGCGCTGGCCCTGGTCCTGGCCGGGAACGGCGACAGCATCTGGAAACGCGTCTTCCGCGAACCGTCAGGCAACCCCTTCAACTCCTTGGTGCAACTGGAACACGAAGACGGTATTCCGCGTAACCCGTTCATCAACGCCGGGGCGCTGGTGGTCACGGACAGGCTGCTCACCGCCACGGACGGCTCCGCGGCAGAGGCCGTGCGTCATTTCATGCGGAACGAAAGCGGCAACCCCGCCATCAATACCGACGCCGAGGTTGCCGCGTCCGAAGCCCGCAACAGCCACCGCAATGCGTCCCTGGCACACTTCCTGGCCAGCTACGGCAACCTGGAAAACAGTGTTGACGCGGTCCTCGATGCCTACATCGCCCAGTGCTCCATTGCGATGAACTGCACGGACCTCGCACTCGCGGCCAGGTTCCTGGCCAGCAACGGAAGGAAGGCCGACGGCACTGCGTTTCTGTCGGCGTCGCAGAGCAAACGGATCAATGCCGTCATGCTGACCTGCGGCACGTATGACGCCGCTGGCGAATTCGCCTACCGCGTGGGACTGCCAGGCAAGAGCGGAGTGGGCGGCGGCATCATCGCCGTGATGCCCAACAACTGCACAATCTGCGTCTGGAGTCCGGGCCTGGACCGCTCCGGCAACTCGGTGGCCGGCGTGGCTGCCCTGGATGCCCTCACCACCCGCACGGGCTGGTCTATTTTCTGAGGCCCGGCCGGAGAGCGCGCTGAAATGGCTAGTTCAAGATGCGCGTACCCTCCGGAAGGTTGCCCCCGTCCAGCAGACCCGCCACAGCATCGGCGAAGGCTGTAAGCGCCACCCGCTGAGTCCATGGACCATAGGAAATCCGGGATACGCCAAGTTCCTCAAGCCGCGCAGGCGGCAAAGAGCCCGGGACATTGATGACAGAAACCTTGTTCCAGCCAATCCCATCAACCAGGGTTGACACTGCTGCCTCGTCCAGCAGACCCGGCACAAAGACGTTCGTGGCACCGATTTCCAGGAACGCCCGGCCGCGTTGAACCGCATCCGCCAACACTTCCTGCCGATCCCGCCCCTGGCCCTTGAGCAGGACGTCGGTGCGGGCGTTGAGGACGAAGTCGATGCCCTCCGACTCAGCTGCCCGGACAACTGCCGACATCTGGGCAACGGCGTCAGGGAGCGGACGCGCCTGGTCCTCGATGTTGGCTCCCACTATGCCCACGCCAATGGCTCTACGGACGGTCTCGCCCGGGCTGCCGTATCCGGATTCGAGGTCCGCGCTGACAGGGAGCGTGGTGGAGGCAGCGATTCGCCCGACCGCATCGATCATCAGTTCCACGGGGATGTTCTCGCCGTCTTCGTAGCCAAGGGAGGCCGCTATGGAGTGGCTCGCTGTGGCCAAGGCCGTCGTCCCGGGAACGTCGCTGGCGACCCGTGCACTGACGACGTCCCAGACGTTGATGATCTGGAGGATCCTTGGATCCCCGTGGAGCCGGCGGAGCTCGGCGGCTTTCGCGGCAGTGTTTGATGTCATGGGGCGAGACTAACGTGATCCCTTCATCAACGCGGCCTGCAACACCCCGGAGGCCGGGCCGGAATGCCTAGCCGCGTCCGATGAACGGCATGCCGGCGGCGGTCACCAGCAGTGAACCGACATTGGCCGACGGCGGCATGGAAGCCATGAGGAGCACCGCACGGGCGGCGTCCTCCACGGGGAACATCGGTTCCACGCGGCGGCTGCCGTCAGCCTGCAGCGCCCCGGAACCGACACCGATGGTGTCCATGATTTCCGTGCGCGTATTGCCGATGTCGATCTGGCCGCAACTGATGCCGTAAGGGCGCCCGTCCAGTTCGATGCTCTTGGTCAGGCCGCTGATGGCGTGCTTGCTCACGGTGTACGCCACCGAAAGGGGCCGTGGCGAATGGGCCGAAATGGAGCCGTTGTTGATGATGCGGCCGCCCTGCGGCTCCTGGGCCTTCATGGTGCGGACCGCCTCCGCGGCGCAGAGCATGGCCCCGGTGACATTGACGGCCAGGGTGCTCTCCCAGCCGGCCAGGTCCATCTCATCCACGCTGCCCGAGGGGCCGAAGATGCCGGCGTTGTTGAAGAGGACATCCACCCGCCCCCAGCGCCGGCGCGTTTCCTCGAAAAGGTGCGCGACGCCGTCGGGCTGTGTCACATCGCAGGGCACCACGAGCGCACCGGCGTGGTCGGCGGCAGTCTCCTTCAGGGGCGCCGCCCGGCGTCCCGCCAGGGCCACCGACCAGCCCTCGGCGAGCATCAGCCGGGCGACGGCCCGTCCGATGCCGGAGCCGGCTCCTGTGACGACGGCAACCCGCGGGGCCTGTGTTTCAGTCATGTTTTCCCTTCCTGCTGCTGGGCGGCAGAATCAGCGCGCGACGGGAGCGTCCGCCAGCAGGGGCCAGCCTACGACAGTCTTGGGCCGCGGTGCTGCGTAGGTGCGCACCTTCGAGGTGGACAGGCCCAGGCGGACCAGCGACTCGGCAATAGTCACCGCGGCAGCAACGCCGTCGACCACCGGAACGCCGCAGCGCTGGCGGATCTGCTCGTCCAGGCCCGCCATGCCGCCGCAGCCGAGGACGATCACTTCGGCCTTGTCGTCGCGGACGGCGCGTTCGGCCTGCTCCACGATCGCCTCGACGGCGCGGTCCGGGTGCTCCTCGAGCTCGAGCACGGCCATGCCGCTGGCACGCACGGAAGCGCAGCGGGCGTCGAGCCCGGCCAGCTTCAAGCGGTCCTCGATGAGCGGGACGGCGCGGTCAAGGGTGGTGACCACGGAGTATTTGTGGCCCAGGAACATCGCGGTGCTGGCTGCAGCCTCGGTGATGTCGACGACCGGGACGTCCAGGAGTTCCTGCAGGCCTTCGCGGCCGTGCTCGCCGTATCCGGCCTGGACAACGGCGTCGTAGGGTTCCGGGTAGCTGAGCACCTTGTCCATGACGGCGATCGCGGCGAGGTAGCTTTCGAAGTTGCCCTCGCAGGAGTCGGCGCCGAAGCGGGGGGTGAGGCCCACGATCTCGGTGCCGGGGCCGGCGGCTGCCGCTGCCTGGGCAGCGATGGAGTCGGTCATGGACTGGGTGGTGTTGACGTTGGCAACAAGGATGCGCATGGTTTCCTCTCAACCCAGCTGCCCGCCCCTGTGGGGACGGGCAACTGTTTGTTGTTGTGGTGTTCGTTAGTGGGTGCTGACGACGGCGATCGGCTCGCCGGAGACGTCGTCGTGCTGCTGCTTCCGGTCCGCGACCAGATAGTACGTGACGGCGGCCACGCCGGCACCGAAGAACCAGGCGAACGGTGCCACCGGCTCCAGTGCCGGGATGAAGGCGATCAGGAGGGCGACGGCGGCGGCCGGGATCATCGCGGTGATCGCCCGCGGGTTCACGCCCTTCTTGTAGAAGTAGGCGCTGCCCGGAGTCTCGCTGTACAGGGCGGGGACATCCACCTTGCCGCGGCGGATCAGCCAGTAGTCGGCCATGACCACGCCGAACAGCGGGCCGAGGAGGGCACCGAGGCCACCCAGGAAGTACACGATCACCAGCGGGTTGTTGTAGAGGTTCCACGGCAGGATGACCAGGCCGATGGTGCCGCTCACCCAGGCCGCCTTGCGGAAGTTCAGGTGCTTGGGGAACAGGTTGGTCAGTGCGTACACCGGGGCCACGAAGTTGGCCATCAGGTTCACGGCGATGGTGAGGATCAGCACCGCGAGGCAGGCCAGGACCAGCAGGAAGGTATTGGGGATGCTTTGGATGATCTGCGAGGGGCTCTCGATGACGGTGCCGTTGATCTTGTACTGGCCGCCGGCCAGGATCACCACGATGGCGCCGAAGACGAGCATGTTGATCGGGATGCCCCAGAAGTTGCCGCGGACGATCGACTTCTTGCTGACCGAGGAGCGGGTGAAGTCGCAGAAGTTCAGTACGAAGGTGCCGTAGATGGAAACCCACAGGGCGCCGCCGGCGAAGATGGTGCGCCACATCTCGGCGCCTTCGAGGCCCTTGATGCCTGTCCACTGGATGGAGCCGTGCGCTTCGAAGAAGACCCAGGCGGCCAGGAGCACCATGGTGACGAGAATGACGGGGCCGGCGAAGGCCTCGTACTTGCGGATCATTTCCATGCCGAAGCTGACGATCACGAGCTGGATGATCCAGAGTGCCACGAAGGTGAGCCAGCCCAGGGTGGATAGGCCCAATATCGAGTTGCCGTCCAGTTCCTTCAGCCCGGGGATCATGGCCACGAGCATCACGCGGAACACCACGGAGGCCAGGAAGGTCTGGATGCCGAACCAAGCGACGGCCACGGCGCCACGGATGAGGCTGGCAAGTTGCGCGCCGCGGATGCCGAAGCTGATGCGGCTCATCACCGGGAAGGGGACGCCGGTCTTGAAGCCCATGAACCCGGAGAAGTTCAGGAGCGCGAACAGCAGGGCGGCGCCGATGCCGAGGGCCACCAGGATCTGCCAGCCGCCAAGGCCGAGGGAGAACAGCCCGACGGCGAAGGCGTAGTTGCCGAGGCTGTGGACGTCGTTGGCCCAGAGGGTGAAGATGCTGTAGCCGGTCCAGCGCCGCCCCTCCTTCTTGGTGGGGGCCAGGTCCAGGTTGTACAGGGTGGGGCTGATGGCGCGGCCGGCGGCGGCGGAGGCCACATCGCAGATCGCTTCATTGGCCGCGTGATGGGTGGAACTCTTCGGCAGGACTGCCTGTTCCGGAGCCGATGCGCTGCCGACCGGGGAAGTCGAATTCATCGTGGGTCTCTCCACTTCTAACGTTGCTTCACGGGAAGTTCCGCCACGGCTGAATCGCTCTTCTATGAGCTTTTTCCACATAGCGGAATGAGATTATTGAATGGTGAAATAAAGATATGACTCCGGTCACCCTCCAGTCAAGGCGCTCCGATCCGCAGCCCGGTCACAATCCGGCCTCCGGAGGGTATGGTTTGCCTCATGTGCGCTACTGTTCCGCCTCCCACCAGCGGCGTTCTGCTCGCTGCCGGCGCCGGAACCCGGCTCGGCCTCGGACCCAAAGCGCTGCTGCCGTTCCACGACCGCACCCTGGTGGAAGTGCTGGCCGACGTCCTCCTTGAAGGCGGCTGTTCCGAAGTCATCGTCGTGCTCGGCGCCGAGGCGGAGCGGGTGGCCGCACTGCCCGGCCTGGCCCGGCACCGGACCGTCGAGAACCCGCGGTGGCACGAAGGCATGAGCGGGTCCTTCCGCGCCGGAATCGCCGGAGCCGCCACCGGGAACAACGTGATGGTTGCCTTGGTGGACCAGCCCGGTCTTTCCGGCGAAACCGTGGCCCGGCTGCTCCAGCGGCACCGCCCGGAACGCGTCACTGCAGCCGCCTACCCCGACCTCTCCGGCGCCCTCCGCCGGGGCCACCCCCTGGTGATCGACGCGGCGTTGCGCGAACAGGCGGCTGAGTCCGCAGCGGGTGACGCCGGCGCCCGGCATTTCCTCAAGGCCCACCCCGGGCTGGTGGACCTGGTTGACTGCGGCGACCTCGCCGATGGCGGGGATCTGGACACCAAGGCGAACTTGCACTTGCTGGGCTGAGTTTCCCCTCCCCGCCCCCAACTAGCTCGCAGTTAAGGCCGTTTTGGGCCCTCAAAACGGCCTTAACTGCGAGCTAGTTGGGACCGACGCCTTCGTGCCTGTGGATAACTCCTCGGCGGGCCCCGAAGCCTGCGAGCATACGGGCATGAAGATCCCGCAACCTTTGCCGGAGCCGATGGGAGGGGTCCCGTTCACGGTCCAGGAGGCGCTCGACGCCGGGGTGACACGGCGCCGACTCAAGCACGGTGCCCTGGAAAAGCCAAGCCGCGGCATCCGGTACCCCGGCTTGGTGACGGTCATGGCGATGTCGGACCAAGTGCGCCCATTCACCGTCGTCACGAAGTTTTCCGCGGCGGCGCACGCGACGGCCTTCGCGCTTTGGGAATTCCCTGGATTCCACCCGGATTCGGGGAAGCGTGCCATCCACATATCCCGGCCGGACACCATGGCCATTCCCCGCCGCTGTGGGGTTGTTGGACATGTGGGGCAGTTCTTCGACGATGAAATCGCGTCTGTGAACGGCCTGCTCGTCACGAGCCGCGCCCGGACCTGGCTCGACTGTGCCCGTAGGATGACCGTCGACGAAATCGCCGTCGTCGCAGATCACTTGCTCCGCCTGCCGAGGCCTGAATTCGAGGGAAAGAACAAACCCCACGCGACCCGCGAAGAACTGGCCGACATGCCGGACCGGCACAAGGGCACGCCCGGCATCCGGAAGGCGAGGCTCGCCTTGGAACAGGCCCGGGTCGGCTCGGATTCCGCCCCGGAAACCAGGCTACGGCTGGCCCTTGATCGGGCCGGGCTGCCGGCACCCGGACTAAACGTTCCAACGGAACTCTCCTCCGGCGTCGTACGCCAACCCGATTTGTCCTACCCGGAGTACCGCGTCGGGGTCGAGTACGAGGGCGACGGCCACTCCGAACCTGCACAAATCGTGCGGGACATCGCCCGCGAAGAAGACTATGCTCGGGCCGGCTGGCGGCTTGTTAGGATCTCCAAGCTCCACCTAAGGAACGACGCACGGGCCGCCGTCGTGAAGGTGCGCAGCGCGCTCATCGATAACGGCTGGCGCCCCAAGTGACTCGCAGTTAAGGCCGTTTTGAGCGTTCAAAACGGCCTTAACTGCGAGCTAGTTGGGAGGGGGAAGCTAGACCGCAACCTCTTCCCGGGCCTTTTCCTTCAGCCCCAGGTAGATCTTGTCCCGGGCGATCGGCAGTTCGGCGAAGCGCACTCCGGTGGCATTGCGGATGGCGTTCGCGAGCGCCGGCGCCACGGGGTTGAAGGGGCTTTCACTCATCGACTTCGCACCCAGTGGGCCAAGCTCGTCGTTGGTTGAGGCGAAGTACACCTCGCTGCGCGGCACGTCTGCGAAGGACGGTATGTGGTACTGCCGCAGGATGTCCGTGGTGACCCTGCCTGCGTCGTCCACTTTCACTTCCTCGTACAGCGCAACGCCGATCGCCTGCGCGATCCCGCCTTCGATCTGCCCGCGGCATTGCCGCGGATTGACCACGACGCCGGCGTCGGCGGCCTGCACGCTCTGCAGGATCCGCAGTTCGCCCGTGCCGGTGTTCACCGCCACCCGGAAGCCGTGGACGTTGAACGCGACCGAACGCGGGGTGCCGCCCCAGCGGCCCTCGGCGGAGAGTTCGACGCCGGCGCGGTGCGCGGCGCTGTACACCTCCGCGAGGGATAAGGTGCGGTCGCCGCAAAGCACGCCACCGCCGTCGAGCACGCAGTCCGGCTCCGGGACGCCGCTCAGTGCGGACGCCACCGTGCGGATCCGGCGGGCCAGTTCCTGGGCGGCGAGCAGCGTCGCCTGCCCGGCCACCACGGTGCCGGCGGAGCCGAAGGCACCGGTGTCATGCTCCACGAGGTCCGTGTCCGACTGCCGCACGGCGACTTTCGGGGCCTCGGTGCCCAGGGCCGTCGCCGCGAGCTGGGAGTGCACCGTGGTGGTGCCGTTGCCGAATTCGGCGGTCCCGACGGCGGCGTCGTACGTGCCGTCGGGCAGCAGCCGCAGACGGGTGTGGGCGTAGTGGCCGCGCGGCGGGACCGTGTCGATCATGGACAGCGCAGAGCCGGTGCCGGTGACCCATTCCGGGCCGAGGTCCTCCAGGCCGGCGTTCCGGTAGCGCTCTCCCCCGCGGTCCAGGGCGTCGCGCACCAGCTGGATGCACTGATCGAGGCCGTAGCTGCCGTACTGGACGTCCTCTTCCGGTTCGGGATGGGTGGAGAGCATGTGGTCACCGGGGCGGACCATGTTCTTCAGCCGGAAGTCCAACGGGTCCATGCCGATGCCTTCGGCCAGCTCGTCGATGGCGGATTCGATCGCGAAGATCACCTGGCTCAGTCCGTAGCCGCGGAAGGCGCCGGCCGGAACGGTGTTGGTGTACACGGCCCGCGCGTCCACCTTCTTGTTGGCGCAGTTGTACACCGCCAGGGATTCGCCGCAACCGTGGAACATGACGCCGGGCGCGTGGTTTCCGTAGGCGCCGGTGTTGGTGACCACGTCCAGCTGCAGCGCAGTGAGCAGGCCCTCCCGGCTGGCGCCGGCCTTGAGCTTGATGGTGAAGGGGTGGCGCGTGGTGGTGGCTATGAACTGTTCGGTGCGGGTGAATTCCACCTGCACGGGGCGTCGCAGCTTCAAGGCGGCGAGGGCCACGAGGTCTTCGGTGAGTACCTCCTGCTTACTGCCGAAGCCGCCGCCCACCCGGCCGGCGACCACCCGGACGCGGTCCTCGGACAGGTCGAACACCCGGGCCAGGGTGCGCTTGACCAGGAACGGCACCTGGCTGGAACTACGCACCACCAGGCGATCTTCGTCGTCGAGCCAGGCGATCGCGGCGTGCGTTTCCATGGCCACGTGCTGCACGCGCTGGGTCTGGTAGGTCTTCTCGTGGATGACGTCGGCGGCGGCGAAGCCCGCGGCCATGTCGCCCAGTTCGGAGTGGACCTCGGCCACCACGTTCTCCAGGGGACGCGAGATCCGGCTGGCTTCGCCGTCCTTCTCGCCGTGCACGGCAGGAGCGCCGGGCCGCAGGGCGTCCGCAGGGGTGAAGACGGCGTCGAGCAGCTCGTACTCGACCTCGACGGCGCGGGCCCCGGCTTCCGCTGCTGCCACCGAGTCGGCGGCGACGGCGGCCACCCGCTGCCCGATGAAGCGCACCACGTTATCCAGCACCCGGGTGTCGTCGGGATCATCGGTGTAGAGCTCGTGCTGGGCGCTGGAGAACAGCTGCGCAGGGGCGTCCTCGTGGGTGAAGACGGCAACCACGCCCGGAACGCGCAGTGCCGCCGAGGTGTCGATGGACACGATCCGGGCATGGGCGTGCGGCGAGCGCAGCAGCTTCAGGTGCAGCAGGCCGGGGAGCTGTTCGGGCGGGACGTCGAGGGTGTAGCGGGCGGTGCCCGTGACGACGGCGTGCCCTGCCGGGGCAGGAACGTTGTCGCCGAGCTGGCCGGTGCCGGTGCCCGCGCCGGCGGAGACGGCCGTGCGGTCCGCGTCACCGTGCTCCGTGCCGCAGACGGCGTCGGCGATGGAGCGGTAACCGGTGCAGCGGCAAAGGTTGCCCTTGAGGCTGCGTGGCAGGTTGGCTTTCTGCTCGTCGTCGAAGGTGGCGGCGGTCATCATCATGCCTGCCGTGCAGAAGCCGCACTGGAAGCCTTGGTTCTCGAGGAACTGTTCCTGCACGGGATGCAGTTCACCCTCGGCGCAGCCTGCAGAGGCGGGCAGGCCTTCGATGGTGGTGACCGAGTGCCCCTCGGCGCGGACTGCCGGGTAGATGCAGCTGTGCACCGGGGTACCGTCCACATGGACAGTGCAGGCGCCACAGTCGCCGCCGTCGCAGCCCTTCTTGACCCCGAAATTTCCCTGTTCGCGCAGGAAAGTCCGCAGGCACTGGCCAGGGCGCGGCGACTCCGCTGCCGGGGTTCCGTTGATCTCAATGGCCATTCGGGGCCTCCTTCGTGGGGGCGGGAGTGGGTGCAGCTGATGCCTGGGCTGACGTGGAATGCGGCGTTCCGGAGGGACTCCAGAAGTCACCGGACACCCGGATTCCTTCGCCCAGGAGCTCGGCGCGGATTTCCTCCGCCAGGCGGAAGGTCATGTCGCGGCGCCAGGCGGGCAGGCCGTGGATGTCGTCGTGGTAGAGCTCCGCCGGGATCGAGTGCTCGACGGCGGCAGCCAGCTGCTGCGCGTCGGGCAGCTCCCCCGCGGCGAAGCGCAGCTGCACCGGGCGTTTGGTGGCGGCTGTGACCGTCAGGACCAGTCCGCCGTCGGGATCCAACCGGCCGGTCAGCAGCACGCCGGAGCGGCCGAGGTTGCTCAGCGAGAGCCGCCGGAACGCCACCTTCGCGGAGAGCGCGGACGCCGGCAGGAAGATGCTGCGCAGCAGCTCGCCCGGCGCTAGGCAGTTCGTCGCGTCGCCGGTGACGAAGTCCGACACCGGGACCCTGCGGGTGCTCCCGCCGGGGCCGAGGATGGTGGCGGTGGCGTCGAGGCCTGCGCACAGGGAGATCATGGGTCCGGCCGGCAGCGAGGTGCAGATGTTGCCGCCCACGGTGGACATGTTCCACACCTTGAAGGACGCCACGAACGAGTCGCAGCATGGCCGGAACAGGTCCAGCGCGGACCAGCCGCGGCCGGCCACGGACGCGGAAGCTGGCAGGGCGTAGAGCTCGGCCACGGTGCAGGTGGCGGCGAGTTCGATGCCCGCCTCCTCCACAGTGACGGGGGACCAGCCGGCCTGCCCGAGATCCAGCAGGCGCCTCAGCGGCCCGCCGTCGGAGACGGAACGGCCGAAGGCGAAGCTGCCGTAGGAGAACAGGACCGTTCCGCCTGCCAGCCAGGCGTCGCCGTCGCGCCATTCGGCCGGGTCGGTGGTGGGCACCACCGCCTCGATGGTGTTCATGTCCATGGCTCTGCCTTTCGGGCCGGGTTTGTCGAAGGAGTATCTGTTGCGTGGATGGGACCGCTGCCGTTCCGGAGGGGCGCGGCCGAGGAGTTGCCGCGGGACGCGATGATCTCGGCCGTGACGGACACCGCCACCTCTGCGGGGGTGACCGCGCCGAGGTCCAGGCCGATCGGCGAGTGGAGCCGCTGCAGGGCCTCGGCCGGGGTGCCTCCGGCCAGGAGCGAGTCCACGCGCTGACGGTGGCTGCGCCGCGAACCCATGGCACCCACGTAGGCGACGTTCAGGTCCAGGGCGGTGCGGAGCAGGGGGATGTCGAACTTGGGGTCGTGACTGAGCACGCACACCACGGTCCGCGCGTCGATCCGGCCGGCGGCGGCCTCGGCGGCGAGGTAGCGGTGCGGCCAGGCGGTGGCCAGCTGGTCGGCGGCGCGGAAGCGTTCCTGGCCGGTGAACGCCGGCCGGGCGTCGCACAGTGTCACGTGGTAGCCGAGCAGCTTGCCGGCCGGGATGAGGGCAGCGCCGAAGTCGTTGGCGCCGAACACCAGCATGCGGGGTGCGGGCAGCCGGCTTTCGACGAAGAGGGTGATGGGTTCCGTTTCCGGATCACAGCCGCCGGGCGATTCGAGCCGTACCAGCCCGGCCCGGCCTCCGCGCAACAGCGGTTCGAGCTGGGCAGCAGCGGCGGTCAGCACGGCCTGGTCGTGGCCCAGCAGCCGTGCCAGCTCCGGTGACGCGGCGGCGCGGAAGCGCGCAGGATCGTCGACGACGACGGCGCCCGGGGCGTCGAGCCGGCGAATCAGGGCCAGGGCCGCGCCTGCGCCCCTGCCGGCCAGCGCGCCCAGGCCAGCGAGTTCGGCCGGGTCGGCCGGTTGGATGTGGACTTCCAGCTCGCCGCCGCACGTGAGCCCGACGGCGAAGGCGTCCTCGGCACTGTAGCCGAACAGCTCAAGGCGGCTGCCGCCGTCGCGCATGGATTCAAGGGCCGCCGCCACGACGGCGCCTTCGACGCAGCCGCCGGACAGGCTGCCCAGCACCTCGCCGTGTTCGGACACCAGCATCGAGGTGCCCGTGGGCCGCGGAACGGAACCGCCGCAGGCCACGATGGTAGCCACTGCGCAACGCTGGCCGCTCAGAGCGGGTTGCCAGCTGCCGAGTGTCGGCATCAGATCCAGCATGGAAATCACTTCCTTTACCGTGACGTTCCGGGCGGGTTGCCCCGCCCGGAACGGTTCGCGATCCTGTCCCTAGTCTTGTTCCTCCCCGCGGTTCTGGGAAGAACGCCGCCCAGAGAGTGTCAGACGCCGAGCAGGGTGTTGATGGGGCCGCGCGCGAAGTAGACCAGGAAGCCTGCCGTGACCACCCACATGAGCGGATGGACCTTCCGGGCCCGGCCCGAGGCGGCGCTCACCACGGCGTAGGAAACGAACCCGACGCCGATGCCGTTGGCGATCGAGTAGCTCAGCGGCATGGTGACGATGGTGAGGAAGGAGGGCAGCGCCACCGAGAACTTGGTGAAGTTGATTTCCTTGATCTGCGCCATCATCATCGCGCCGACCACCACGAGGGCCGCGGCGGCCACCTCGATGGGAACCACTGAGGTGAGCGGCGTGAAGAACATCGAGCCCAGGAACAGCGCGCCGGTGACAACGGAGGCCAGGCCCGTGCGGGCGCCTTCGCCGATGCCGGCGGCGGAGTCGATGTACACGGTGTTGGACGAGCCTGACGTGGCTCCGCCCATCACGGCGCCCATGCCTTCGACGATGAAGGCCGACTTCAGCCGCGGGAAGGTGCCGTCCTTGTAGGCCACGCCCGAGCTCTTGGCCAGGCCGGTCATGGTGCCCATGGCGTCGAAGAAGTTGGTGAACACAAGGGTGAACACCAGCATGGTCGCCGCCAGGCCGCCGATCCGGGCGAAGGAGCCGAAGAGGTCGAACTGGCCCACGAGGCTCAGGTCCGGAAGCGCCACCAGCTGCCCGGAGAGCACCGGGGTGTTCAGGTGCCAGCCGCCGGGGTTGTCCTTGCCGCCGGGCCCGATATGCATCACGGCTTCCACGACGGCGGCCAGCACCGTGGTGGCCACGATTCCGATCAGCAGGCCGCCCTGGATCTTGCGTGCCACCAGGATGCCCATCACCAGCAGGCCGACGACGAACACGAGGGTCGGCACGGCGGTGATGGACCCGTCCGTTCCCAGCTGCACCGGCGGGCCGCCGGCCGTGGGGCGGATGAAGCCGGAATCCACGAAGCCGATGAAGGCGATGAAGAGCCCGATGCCCACCGTGATGGCGGCTTTGAGTTCCTTGGGCACGGCCTTGAAGATCGCGGTCCGTGCCCCGGTGATGCCGAAGAGCACGATCAGGATGCCGTTGATGACCACCAGGCCCATGGCTTCGGGCCAGGTGACTTCCTGGATCACGGCCACGGCCAGGAAGGAGTTGATCCCCAGGCCCGCGGCGAGGCCGAACGGGAGGTTCGCGATGAGGCCGAAGACGATGGTCATGACGCCGGCCGTGAGCCCGGTGACGGCTCCGACCTGCGCCGCGGGCAGCCAGCCACCGACGACGTCGGCGGGGGCGTTGGCTGCCGAGAACCCGCCCAGGATCAGCGGGTTGAGGATGACGATGTACGCCATGGTGAAGAAGGTGACCACGCCGCCGCGGAATTCGCGGGCCAGGGTGGAACCACGCTTGGTGATCTGGAAGAAGGAATCCAGGAAGGAGGTGGGCCGCGCCGGGTTGGGGTCCGGCACCGGGCTGGCCGCGTGGGCGGCTTTCATGGCGGCCTTGGTGGCCGCTTGGTTCTCTGCCGAGTTGTCCAGGATTGTCATTTCAGACTCCGGGTGTCCTAGTAGTCGATCCTGGAATCGAGTGTGTTCCAGGTAGTGAACGGCTGGAGGATGTCCGGGGAGCCCAGGGCGAGATCGAGTTTGCGGACCGGCATGAGCTGGTCGCGGTCCGTGTTGTCGAAGTATTCGTAGAAGACGGCGTCATCGAAACCGACGGAGGCAGCATCGTGCCGGTCCGCGGCGAAGACCACGTTGCCGATCCGTGCCCAGAGCGCCGAGGCCAGGCACATGGGGCAGGGTTCGCAGCTGGTGTAAAGGGTGGCGCCGCTCAAGTCGAAGGTTCCGAGTTCGCGGCAGGCGTTGCGGATGGCGGTGACTTCGGCGTGGGCCGTGGGATCGTTGCTGGCCGTGACGCGGTTGACGCCTTCGAAGGCCCTGCCGTCCGCGGTTACCACGACGGCGCCGAACGGCCCGCCGCTGTTGAGGACGTTGGCAGTTGCCAGTTCGATGGAGGTGGCCAGGTAATTTTCGGCCGTGACGGTTGTACTCATTGTGCGACTTCCTTTTGCTGTGGAAGCGCTGGCGACCGAAAAACACCAAGGGAAACGGAACTGTGCCGCGGTTACCAGGCTTCAGCATGTGCGATGAAGGTTGAGTTACGCCTGGTAGATAGCTTCCCGGAGTCCGGGTGCCCGCCTTTGGCAGTTAGAGATTAGCACCGCCGTGTGAGCCGCGCCATAGTTTTTTGAAATTTTAATTTCGTCATGTGAAATCCGCGTTTCGCAGGCCTCACGTGGCCGGCAGGCCGGTCTCACTTGGCAGACAGAAGCGCCCGCCGCTACGCTGCCCGTACACCTGGATCAGCAGACAGGGCCTAACTGAGCTGGCACGCATACCGCAACAGCCGAAGGAGACCCTCATGGCCCCCACCCCGCCCAAGACACCCGCCCCGTCCAGGCTCTGGATCAGGAACCCCCTCGCCGCCTTCACCGCCAACGGCCTCGACGCCGGCGGCGGCCTGGTGGTCAGCGAGGGAAGAATCGCCGAACTCGTGCCTGCAGGCGGGCAGCCCTCCGCGCCGTGCGACGAGGTGTTCGACGCCGGCCGGCACGTCCTGCTGCCCGGCCTGGTCAACACGCACCACCACTTCTACCAGACCCTCACCCGCGCCTGGGGACCGGTGACCAACGCTCCCCTGTTCCCCTGGCTGCAGAACCTCTACCCCGTGTGGGCGCGGCTGACCCCCGAAAGCCTGGAACTCGCCGTCGAAGTCGCCCTTGCCGAGCTGCTGCTCTCCGGCTGCACCACGGCGGCCGACCACCACTACCTGTTCCCGGCCGGCATGCAGGACGCCATCGACATCGAAGCCGCCGTCGTGCGGCGGATGGGCATGCGGGCCACGCTCACCCGCGGGTCCATGACCCTGGGCGAGGACGACGGCGGGCTGCCGCCCCGTTCCACCGTGCAGCGCCCGGAAGAGATCCTGGCCGACAGCGAACGGCTCATCCGCCAGTACCACGAGCCCGGCGATGGAGCCGTGATCCAGATTGCGCTGGCGCCGTGCTCGCCGTTCTCGGTCACCAAGGAGATCATGGCCGAAAGCGCCACCCTCGCCGAAAAGCACGGCGTCCGCCTGCACACACACCTCGCCGAAACCCTGGACGAGGAGGATTTCTGCCGGGAAATGTTCGGCCTGCGCACGGTGGACTACCTGGAGAGCGTGGGCTGGCTGGGCCCGCACACCTGGCTGGGCCACGGCATCCACTTCGACGACGGCGAGATCGCCCGGCTGGGAGCCGCGGGCACCGCCGTCGCGCACTGCCCGACATCGAACATGCGGCTCGCGTCCGGCACCGCCCGGGTGCTGGAGCTTGAGGACGCCGGGGTTCCGGTGGGACTGGGCGTGGACGGCTCGGCGTCCAACGACGCCTCGAACATGATCCTCGAGGCGCGGCAGGCCCTGTACCTGCAGCGGCTGCGCTACGGCGCGGACGTTCCGGTGGAGCGGGCACTGGGCTGGGCGACGCGGGGATCGGCGGCCGTGCTGGGCCGGACGGACATCGGGCAGCTGGCGCCGGGGTTCCAAGCGGACCTGGCCATGTTCACCCTCGACGACCTCCGCTTCTCCGGCAGCCATGATCCCGTGGCCGCCCTGTTGCTGTGCGGAGCGGACCGGGCGGACCGGGTGATGGTGGGCGGAACGTGGCGGGTGGTGGACGGCGCCATCCCGGACCTGGATGTCGAGGGGCTGGTGGCGAAGCATTCGGCGGCGGCACGGAAGCTCGTTACCGGCTAGGAATTCGCCGACGACGCGGCTGCTTCCTGGCGACGCGGAAAATCCCTGGCGACCCCGGAATTCCGGTGTCACCAGGGATTTTGCGCATCGAGAGTCAAGAAAGCCACGGAAAAGCGGGCGGCACCTCCCCAGGTTGGCCGGGCATGTCCACACTTGAGGCATTCAGTGCAACTTAGTAGCTTCCAACGCAACATGTATCGCTGCAGCATTCTGTGACTCACGAATTTTTTGGGAAATCTGTTGACCGTGACTCCGCTCACACATATTCTATTGCAACAGTGTTGCGCTGACTGCAACCCCAAGGATTTTGGTGGACACATGAGTAACGAAACATCCTCAGTGGCAGCCGTCCCGGGAAACCGGTCCAACGAAGGACCCGGATCCGCTCCCGCCCCGGTCACCACTCCCGCAGTTTCCAAGGACACGCGCCGCCGGGTCCTGACCGCAAGCTTCATCGGCAACTTCGTCGAATGGTTCGACTACGCCGTCTACGGCTACCTGGCCGGCATCATCTCGACGGTCTTCTTCCCCGCGTCCGACCGCCAGACGGCCCTGCTGGCAACCTTCGGAGTCTTCGCGATCTCCTTCTTCGTCCGCCCGCTGGGCGGTTTCGTCTGGGGCCACATCGGCGACCGGCTGGGCAGGAAGAGGGCGCTATCCCTCTCGATCGTGCTCATGTCGGTGGCAACGTTCTGCATCGCCCTGATCCCGGGCTACGCCACGATCGGCGTGATGGCGCCGGTACTGCTCCTCCTGGTCCGGGTGATCCAGGGCTTCTCCGCCGCCGGCGAGTACGCTGGCGCGTCGGCCTTCCTGGTGGAGTACGCACCGGCCAATCGCCGCGGCCTCTATGCCGCCGTCGTGCCCGCAAGTACGGCTGCGGGCCTGTTGCTGGGTTCCCTGCTGGCCGCCCTGCTGAGCTCCGTGCTGAGCGCCGGACAGCTCAACGAGTGGGGCTGGCGGCTCCCATTCCTGCTGGCAGCCCCGATGGGCCTTATCGGCAGGTACATCCGGACCAAGCTCGAGGACACCCCGGCGTTCCGGGAACTGTCCGAAAAGGACACCGAAGCCAAAGCGCCCGCCTCTGCAATGTTCAGGAACTATCGGAAGCAACTCGTCATCGCCACCGGCGCGGTGCTGCTCAACGCCGTCGGGTTCTACGTGATCCTCAGCTACATGCCCACGTACCTGTCGGAGGAACTGGGCTTCGGCGCAACCGAATCCTTCCTGGCCACAACCATCGCACTGGCCAGCTACATCGGGTTCATCTTCCTGACCGGCATTGCCTCGGACAAGTTCGGCCGCAAGCGCATGCTCCTGACGGCGTCCGTTCTCTTCGTCCTGCTCACCGTTCCGGCTTTCATGCTGCTGGACACCCGGAACTTCGTGGTGATCGTGCTGGTGCAGATCCTCCTGGGCGGGATGCTCACCCTCAACGACGGCACCCTGCCGAGCTTCCTTGCTGAACTCTTCCCCACCAAGGTCCGCTACACGGGCTTCGCCGTCAGCTTCAACCTGTCGAACGCCTTGTTCGGCGGAACCGCACCGTTCGTGGCCACTCTCCTGATCGCCATGACCCATAACCAATTGGCGCCCGGCTGGTACCTCGTGGCCGCCTCAATTGTTTCCCTCATCGCAGTCCTCTTCGCAGCGGAGACTTCCAAGAAGCCCCTGAAGCAGGACTGAAACAAACAACCCCTTGAAAGGAACATCCATGTCCGTCGACACCACCGTCACGAACGTCACCGAACTCGAGCGCCTCAAGGTCCTCCACAACGGCACCAAAGGCAAGCTGACCTTCTCCGACGCCGAATTCGAGCGCCGCCTGGCCGGCCTGCGCAGCATCATGGCCGCGAAGCAGCTGGACGCCGTCGTACTGACCTCCTACCACGGCATCAAGTACTACTCGGACTTCCTCTACACGACCTTCGGCCGCAACTACGCCCTGGTAGTCACCGCCGAGGACTCGGTCACCATCACGGCAAACATCGACGCCGGCATGCCGTGGCGCACCTCGTACGGCGAAAACATCGTCTACACCGACTGGCGCCGCGACAACTTCTACTTCGGCATCCAGGAAGCCCTGCGCCAGCGCGGCGTCAAGGCCACCCGCCTCGGCGTCGAGGACGACGCACTCCCCACCCTGACCCGCGAGAAGCTCGCCGCCGCGTTCCCGGGCGCACAGCTCCTCGACGTCTCCCAGGACGCCATGCGCCAGCGCATGATCAAGTCCGCCGAGGAGATCGAGGTCATCAAGCACGGTGCCCGCATCGGCGACCTCGGCGGCGAAGCCATCCGCAACGCCATCCGCGAGGGCATCACCGAGTACGAGGTGGCCCTCATCGGCACCGAGGCCATGGTCCACGAGATCGCCGCCACGTTCCCGGACCGCGAAGTCCGCGACACCTGGGTGTGGTTCCAGTCCGGCATCAACACCGACGGCGCCCACAACTGGGCCACCACCCGCAAGCTTGAGAAGGGCGACATCCTCTCGCTCAACTGCTTCCCGATGACCTCCGGCTACTACACCGCCCTGGAGCGCACCCTGTTCCTCGGCCAGCCGGACGAGCGCTCCCTCGAACTCTGGAACATCAATGTGGAGGTGCACCGCCGCGGCCTCGAGCTCATCAAGCCCGGCGCCGTCTGCAAGGACATCGCGGCCGAGCTCAACGAGATCTACATCGGCTACGGACTGCTCCCCAACCGCACCTTCGGCTACGGCCACTCCTTCGGCGTCCTCAGCCACTACTACGGCCGCGAGGCGGGCCTCGAGCTGCGCGAAGACATCGAGACCGTCCTCGAGCCGGGCATGGTGGTCTCCATGGAACCGATGATCACTGTGGCCGACGGCCTCCCGGGTGCCGGCGGCTACCGCGAGCACGACATCCTGGTCATCGGCCAGGACTCGGTGGAGAACATCACCAAGTTCGGCTTCGGCCCGGAACACAACATCATCGGAGCCTGATCCGGCACGGGGAACATGCCCCTCCTTCACCACGGCCAGTGGACATATACGCAATATGTCCACTGGCCGCGGCCGTAAGGGGATAAGTCCGTACCCCGGAATGAGCTCAGGCGAGGACCGCGAGCGCCTCCTCCACGGTGTCCACCAGGTGGATGCGGCGGGCCATGGGTTTTCCAGCGGCGATCGCCTGCAGCATGGGCCAGGCCGGGTACGTTTCCTGCCAGTATGCGCGCCCCACCAGCACCATCGGGGTGATGGTTTCCGGCGCCCCGTAGTAGTTTTCGCAGGCGTCCTGGAAGATTTCCTGCACCGTGCCGGCCGAGCCGGGCAGGAACACGATTCCGCCCGTGCACAGTTGCAGCAGGATCGCCTCGCGCACCGAGTTCGCGAAGTATTTGGCGATGTGGGTGGCGAACAGGTTGGGCGGTTCGTGGCCGTAGAACCAGGTGGGAATGCCCAGTGTCGCGGTCCCTTCCGGGTGTTGCCCGACGACGGCGGCCGCGGTCCGCGCCCAGTCCGTCACCGAGGGCCGGAAGCCCGGCGCGGCGGCGAGGGTTCCGAGCGCGGCGGTGAAGTCGCCGTCGGGCAGTCCGCTGAGGTAGGCGCCGCAGTTGGCGGCCTCCATCGCACCGGGTCCGCCGCCGGTGGCCACAGTGAAACCGGAGCGGGCGAGCAGCCGGCCGAGCCGCGCGGCGTCGGTGTAGTCTGCGGTGCCGCGCCGGGCCGCATGGCCGCCCATCACGCCCACCAGCCGCGTGCCGGCGAAGTCCCCGTTGGCCAGTGCTTCCTCGAGGGCGTCGCCGATGGCGTGGTCGTGCAGGGCCGCGGCGAGGGTTGCATCGAGGCTGGTGCGCTGGCCGGGCAGGATGCTCCATTGGTAGATCCTGGCGTCCGGGGTGGCTTCGTATTCGTGCCCGGCGATGTCCTCGTAGAGTTCGCCCGCGGTGTACAGGCTGCCGCGGTACGGGTTGAAGGGGATGCCGCGCAGTTTCGGGAAGATCAGGGCGCCTCGGCTGCGCAGGCTCTCCTCCACACCGTCGTCGAAGGTGCAGCCGAGGAAGATCGCGCCCTGGGCATCGAGGGCAGTGAGTTCGCGGCTGCGGCCGCGCAGGTCCAGTGACTGGGCGTGCCAGCCGTGCATCGTTCCGGCACCGGCGCTGACCAGCCTGTCGAAGTGCGCCACGCTTTCAACGTCGAGGGTGCGCGGGCTGGCTTTTAAAGTGCCTCGGTTCAGTCGGCCGGAGGGTATCATCCGATCAGCTTAGGCACGGGGTGCCTTTTCCGGGGAGGACCGTAGCAGAATGGGGCCATGCAGCCTTCACACGGTTCCCCGCGCATCGGCATCCCCGTCCGGCTCAGCAGTTCCGAGGGCGCCGATCCCCGCGTCGGCAAGGCGAACAGCCTCTTCGGCCTCATAGTGGAGCTCCTCGGCCGTGCCGGGGCGGAGGCAGTGCTGCTGGATTCCGCCGACGGGGTTCCCGCGGCAATCCGCGAAGTCGACGGTGTCCTGCTGCCCGGCGGCGGGGACGTCGACCCCGGCCTCTACGGTGAGGAGCCTGGCCCGGCCCTGTACGACGTCAACCCCGCCCAGGACGAGCTGGACATCGCGGTTGCCAAGGCGGGGATCGCGGCTGGCCTGCCGGTACTGGGAATCTGCCGGGGCCACCAGCTCCTGAACGTGCTCTACGGCGGCACGCTCATCCAGGACATGCATCCGTCCTACGTGGCGCACCGGATCGCGGCGGGCACCCGTCCAGCGGCAGAGGTTGCGGACACCTGGCCCGAAGATTCCTGGGCATGGCACGACGTCGACCTGACGGCAGGTTCCCGGCTGGCCGGCCTGTACGCGGCGGACCGCGCTGGCGGAGGCGACGCAACGGCAGAGGGCGCTGCGGGACGCCCGGCCACCACGGTGCGGATCGCTTCGGGCCACCACCAGGCCGTCGCCCGGGTAGGCGACGGCCTGGTAGTCACGGCGGTGGCCGACGACGGCACCATCGAGGGCCTGGAGGATCCGCTGCGCTGGGTGGTGTCCATGCAGTGGCATCCGGAGGCCGAAAAGTTGCCCGATAGTCAGCGGCTCGCGCCGTTCCGGGCCTTCGTGGAGGTGTGCCGCAACGGCCACCGGCCCGGTTGAGTGCTCAGCGGCGGTCCTAGCGGCCGAAGGCTTCCCCGAACGCGCGCAGGGCTTCGCCGGAATCGCCGGAAGCCCACGCTTCCATGCCCACGGTCCCGTCGTACTCGAGGTCCACGAGGGCCCGGTGCACGGCGGAGTAGTTGATCTCCCCCGTGCCCGGTTCGCAACGGCCCGGAACGTCCGCCACCTGGATCTCGCCGATCCAAGGCTGCGCCCGGCGCACCAGGTCCACGAGGTTCCCCTCGCCGATCTGGGCGTGGTAGAGGTCCAGCATCAGTTTCACGTTCGGGTGATCCACGGCCTTGACCAGGGACAGGGTGTCCTTTGCCCGGCCGAGCGGGATGCCCGGGTGGTCCAGGATGGTGTTCAGGTTCTCCACGGCGACGGTCAGGCCGTGCTTCTCCCCCAGCGCCCCGAGCTTCTCCAGCGTCTTCGCGGCGGTGGACCACATGTCACCGGTCGCTCGCCAGTGCGGCCGGGCCGCCCGTCCGTCGACCAGTTCGGCCGGATGCACCACCAGGCGCTCGACGCCGAGGTCCAGGGCCGTCGGGATCAGCGCCTCGGCGGTACGCACCACCTCATCGGCGGTGCCGGCCTCGACCAGCGAGCCGGCGAAGTAGCCGGTCATGGAAGAGAAACGTGCCCCAGTGGCCTTGAGGGCGGCGATGTCCTTCGGCCGCGAGTCCCAGAGTTCGACGTCGAAGCCGGCGTCGTGGATGCGCTCCACGCGCTCCACGAACGGCAGCTCCTGGTAAACCATCTCGGCACAGACGGCGAGCCTCATGCCAGCGCCTCCACACCGGCGACGGCGGCAGCGGCACCGGAGGTGGCGGACTCGATGCAGGCAAGCGCGACGGCGAGCGCGCGGCGGGCGTCGGGCAGGCCCGGCGTCAGGGGCACGCCGTGGTCCGGTGCGGCCTCGCCTGCACGGCGGGCCCGCACGGTGTGGGCGAAGTCGAGGAGTTCCTGGGTGTAGGCATCGGCGAAGAGCTCGATGTTCAGTCGCGGAGTCTCGGCGGACAAGCCCCCGGCACCGTAGCGCAGGGCGCCGGTATCCGTCGAGCGGCCGGCCTGGACCATGCCGGCCGAGCCGAAGACCTCGCCGCGCACGTCGTAGCCGTAGAGCGCGGAGAAGTTGGCCTCGGCCACAGCGATGGCGCCGTTGCTGTAGCGCACCGTGACCACCGCCGTGTCCAGGAAACCCTGCTCCTTCAAGGACGGTTCCACGAGGGCGTCGGCCGTGACGTGCACACTGGTGGGTTCGGCGCCGGAATTCATCCAGTTGAGGGCGTCGAAGTCGTGGATCAGAGTCTCGAGGAAGATGGTCCACTGCGGGATGCGCGCGGCGTGCGGAATGCTGCCGTTGCCCGGGTCGCGGGTGAGGGAGCGCAGGAGCTGCGGAGTACCGACGACGCCGCTTTCGATGTCGCGGCGGGCGGCCAGGAAGTCGGCGGCGTAGCGGCGGTTGAAGCCGATCTGCCAGTGCACGCCGGCGGCGGCCACAGCCTCCTCCACCCGGGCGAGTTCCTCCAGGCTGACGGCGCCGGGCTTCTCGCAGAACACGTCCTTGCCGGCATTGGCGGCGTCGATGGACAGCTGGGCGTGGAACCGTGCCGGTCCGGCGATCACGACGGCGTCGATCTCCGGATCGGCGAACAGGTCGGCAGGTTCGGGGGTCACCTTGGCGACGCCCAGTTCGGCGGCCAGCGCGGCGGCGTTCTCGGTGGCCGGATCGGCGATGGCGACGAGTTCGGCGCCGGGGATGCGGAGGGCGAGGCTGCGGGCGTGGTAGGCACCCATCCAGCCGGCGCCGACAAGTCCGATGCGAACCGGCGCGGGCCGGGCGGAGGGAACGGGAAGGTAGCTCATGTAGGTCCTCTCGAGAAAAACTAGATCGTTCTAGTCCTGGCGATGCAGACAGTGTGGCATGCCTTGGTGTCTCCCGTCTAGATCGATCTAGTAGACTCTGGGAACGGCTCCCCCACAGAGCCCGCCCCAACGCAAAGCGCCCGGAACACGCAGGAGGACCCATGGCCAAGCGCCCCACCCTGGCTGACGTGGCAGCGGAGGCTGGAATCTCGCGAGCCCTGGCCTCGATCGTCTTGCGCGGCGCCCCGGGCGCCAGCGATGCGACCCGCGAGCGCGTCCTGGCCATCGCGTCCAGCCTGGGCTACCGCCCGGACGCGCGGGCCCGCTTGCTGCGCAGTTCACGCAGCGGCCTGCTCGGCGTCGTCTTCGCGCTCGACGGCGACTTCCACAGCGACCTGGTGGACGCCATCTATCCCGCGGCCGAGCAAGCCGGATACAGCGTCGCGCTGAGCGCCCGCGGCCCCCGCCGCACAGAGACGCAAGCACTCCAGACGCTCCTGGACCTGAATGTCGAAGCCCTGCTGGTCCTCGGTCCCGCCGAAGGCAGTGCGCAACTGAACGGCCTGCCGGTGCCGGCAGTCCCGGTCCTGGATCCCTCGCCCGCGGCCGGCCTTTCCGCCGTCATGACCGATGAAACCGAGGGCGTCCGGCTCGCCCTGGAGCACCTGTGGCAGCTCGGACACCGGCGCATCGTCCACACAGGCGGCGGGAAAGCCGCCGGCGCGGAAGCCCGGGAATCCGCCTACACAGACTTCATGCACTCAAGGGGACAGGAGCCCGTGGTCCTCCCGGGCGGGGACAATGAGGCGGCCGGCATCCGCGCGGCGCCGTCGCTTGGCACGCTGCTCAGGGGGGAAGCCGTGGCAACCGCCCTCCTGGCCTTCAACGACGCACAGGCGCTGGGACTCCTACACGGGCTGCGCACGCTAGGCGTCGAGGTGCCACGGGACCTCTCGGTGGTCGGCTACGACGACTCACACCTGGCAGCCCTGGCCTATGCCGACCTGACGAGCGTGCGCCAAGACCCCGACGCGCTGGCGGCGGCCGCCGTCAGGGTCGCCATGGGTGCCCTCGAGGGGCGCCACGAACAAGTGCTCGTGGCGCCCTCCCTGACGGTGCGTTCCAGCACGGCGGCGGCTCACGCCTGAACGGTCTCCTTCCTGACGACCTCCCTGAGCAGTTTCGCCGCCCGGGTGATGCCTTCTTCCGGGTCGATCGAGTAGTCCTCGTGCTCGATGCTGAGGGTACCGTCGTAGCCGCAGACCCGCAGGGTGGCTGCCAGGCGCGACCAGAATCCGGCGTCGTGGCCGCGGCCGACGGCGACGTAGTTCCAGGCCCGCGCGGCCGCATCCGGCGCGGGCAGGGTCTCGATCAGTGAGCGCACGGCGGCACGCTTCTCGAGGCGGGTGTCCTTCGCGTGGACGTGGTGGATGGCCCCCGCGAGCGCTTCCACCGCGGCCAGCACATCCGCGCCCATCCAGAACAGGTGGCTGGGATCGAAGTTGGCGCCGACGGTGGGCCCGACTTCGCTGCGCAGCTTCAGCAGGGAGGGGACGCTATAGACGAGTTGGTTGGCATGCATCTCAACCGCGAGCTTGCTGACCCCGTGGCGCTCAGCGAAGTCCACCAGGCCGTGCCAGTACGGAAAGGCCACGTCCTCCCACTGGTAGCGCAGGACCTCGAGAACCTCGGGCGGCCAGGAGGGCGGAGAGGACCAGGCCGCGCGACTCCAGTTCGCCCCGCAGGCGCCGGAGCTCACCGCCATCGCCCAGCACGGCGTCGAGGTCCAGGTGCGGAGCGGCGGACCAGTTGCCTGCCGCCAGCTCCACCTTCCGCAGCCCCAAGCCCGCGGCAAAGTCGAGGGCGGCCTCCCGCGTCAGGTGGCCGACGCCGTCGGTGAGCAGGCCGATGTCCATGGGTGACTCCTTCGTCGAAATTGTCGTTGCGTAAGCCCGGGCCCAAGAGACCGCTCAGGCGGTCGCGGCCGTGGTGCCGTCCAGCAGCGGGACCGCCTTCCACTGCCCGTCCGCCGCGGAGGCCTCGGCGGCGGAAACGATCGCGGCCGCGGAGGCGGCATCGTGGATGTTGGAGTTCAGTTGTTCCCCGCCGGTGACGGCCACGAGGAACTTCTTCGCCTCGATGACTTTCAGGTCGTCGAAGCCCATCGCGCAGCCGGGTCCGGGTTGGAAGCGGGAGTAGTCCCCGTGCCGGGGGCTGCCGATCACTGTGGTGTAGCCCTGCTCGTCGTTATTCCGGCCCAGCACTACCTGGAGTTCGTTCATCCGTTCGAAGTCCCATTTCAGGGAGCCCTCGGTTCCGTAGACCTCGAGGCGGTAGCCGCAGTCCCGGCCCACCGCCACCCGCGAGGATTCAATGGTGCCCACCGCGCCCGCGCGGGCACCGCCTCCGAACCGGACCAGTGCCGCCGCGTAATCTTCGTTCTCCACCGGCCCCATTTCGCCGTCTTCGATCACCGCGAAGTGTGTCCCCTGGCCCATGGCCAACTTCGGCCGCTCCGTGTGGACCGTGCTGGTCAGGGCGGTAATGTCCGAAATAGGGCCCACCACGTACTGGCACAGGTCCGCGGCGTGGCTGAACAGGTCACCCAGAACACCACTGCCAGCCAGCTTCCGGTCGAAGCGCCAGGACAGGGCTCCGTTGGGCTCGGCCGAATAGCCGGCCATGAACTCGGCCCGGACGTTGGTGACGCGGCCCAGCTTGCCCTTCGCCACCAGTTCGCGGGCGTGTTCGACGGCGGGGGCGTGCCGGTAGTTGAAACCGATCGTGCTCAGCACCCCGGCCTCGATCGCGGCGTTCCGCACCGCTGTGGTTTCCTCGATGCCCCGACCCACGGGCTTTTCGATCCAGAAGTGCTTGCCGGCCTTTGCCGCCGCGATGCCGATCTCCGCGTGCAGGAAGTTCGGCGCGCAGATCGAGACGACGTCGACCTCCGGATGCGCGAGGACCTCGCGGTAGTCGGTGGTTCCCTCCGCGAAACCGAGGACCTCCTTGGCGTACTCGATGCGGCTCGGCTCGGTGTCCGCGGCGATCACCAGGCGGGGCCGGATCCCCAGCTCGGGATACACCAGGGGCAGCTGCGCGTACGCCTTCGCGTGCAGCTTCCCCATCCAGCCGACGCTGATCAGGCCGACACCGACACTACGGATTTCAGTGGACATGGGACTTGCCTTTCAGCTGTGGGAGGGAGGTGCGGCCACGGCGTTGTGACGGGCCCCACGCAGGACGCCAGTCGATGATATGAATGCCAGTTTGTCCTGTCAATAGTTCTTAATCGTCGACGGCGGCACCCGGACCGGTGCCGCCGTCGACTACTTAGGCGCCCAGCATCGCTGCCGCATCCTTCAGGACCGTGGCAGCAACCTCAAGGCCCTCGATGCGGCCGAGGGAGACGTCCTCGTGCTCGATGTTGACCAGCATGTCCGGATCCAGTTCGCGCAGGGCGCGCAGGAATTCGGCCCAGTAGGCGGTGTCATGGCCGCGGCCCAGGGCCACGAAGTCCCAGGCGGAGTCCTTCGGCCATTCGTTGGCCCATTCATCGCCGCCCAGGTTGGTGCGGGGCTCCTCCGGGGAGAGGCGGCGGAAGCTGTTGTCCAGCACGCCGTTGAGGCGGGCGTGCTCAGGGTTGACGCGCACATCCTTGGCCGCGGCGTGGAACACGAGCGGGCCGAGTTCGCGGACCACGGCCACCGGGTCCATCTGCTGCCAGAACAAGTGCGAGGCGTCCAACTCGACGCCAACGTTGGTGGCGCCGGTCAGCTCCACGAGCTTGCGGACATCGGCGGTGTTGAACACCAGGTTCTGCGGATGCAGTTCCAATGCCACCTTGACGTCGTGGTCCCGGGCCAGGAGATCCATGTCCTTCCAGAACGGCACGGCCACGCCCCACTGGTAGTCCAGGACGTCCAGGGCAGCGGAGTTCCAGGCGTTGACCACCCAGTTGGTCACCGTGGCTCCGGGTTCGCCGCCGGGCAGGCCGGACATGGTGACCACGCGGTGCTGGCCCAGGCGTTCGGCGAGCCGGATGGAGCGCCGGATGTCCTCCGCGTGCTTCTCTCCGATCTCCGGCTTGGGGTGCAGCGGGTTGCCGTTGCAGTTCAGGCCCGCAATGGAGACCCCGGTCCCCTCGAAGAGGCCCAGGAAGTCGTCCCGCGCCGCGTCGGAGACCAGGATGTCGTCCATGGTGGGCACATGGACGGCGGGCAGGAAGCCGCCCGTGTTCAGTTCGATCCCGCTGAGGCCGAGGTCCGCTATGACCTTCAGCGCCTCCGGCAGGGGGCGGTCGTGCAGGATTGCGTTGTAGACGCCGAGTTTCATTGTTGCCTTCCTAGAGTTGCACGCGGGAGCCGCTGCCGGCCGCGGAACGGGCCACGGCGTCGAGGATCTTCATGCTGCGCAGGCCGTCTTCGAAGGTGGCACAACGGGGCAGGGATTCCTCCGCGGACAGGCCGGCCACCTCTTCGAGGAAGGCCCGGGACTGGTAGGCAAAAGAGTCGTTGTGGTTGTAGCCGACACCGGGCGCGTCCATGGCCATGCCGTTGGCCACGTACGGCAGCTCGGGGCCGATGAGGACCTGGCGGTAGCCGTTCGCAGAATAGGGGCCCTCGTTCAGGTAGAGGCCGAACTCGGCAGGACGGTCCTGGTCGTAGCGCGCGGCGCCGTTCTCGCAGAAGACCTCGAACGTCAGCGAGTTGGGGTGGCCGGCGGCGATGCGGGAGACCTCCAGGCTGCCCTTGCAGTTTTCGAACTCGGCCGAGTAGGAGGCGTAGTCGTCATTCTCCACGGGTTCGTAGACGTCGCTCACAGCCGCGTGGTCGTGGCCCATGACGGCGCCCAGTGGCAGCGGGCGCTTCTCGATCGCGGTGTGGAACTGCCCGCCGGAGACGGCCAGCGTCCTGCCGCAGAGGAACTCGGAGACATAGGTGGTGTGACTGCCGAGGTCCGCCAGTGCGCCGGAGCCCGGCGCACCCTTGTAGCGCCAGCTCATCGGAGCGTGCGGGTCGCAGGAGTAGTCGGTCCAGTAGCGGGAGGAGAAGTGCAGCGGCCGGCCCAGGGTGCCGTCGTCGATCAGCCTGCGGATGGCAGCGATGGCAGGGGAACGCAGGTAGGTGTAGCCGATGCGGGCCAGCACCCCGCGCTCCTCGGCGGCGCGGGCTGCGGTGAGCATCGCCTCGGCGTCGGCGATGGAATCGGAGAGGGGCTTCTCGCACAGCACGTGCTTGCCGGCGGCGAGCAGGCCTTCCACCACTTCGCGGTGCAGGGAATTGGCGATCACGACCGAGACGACATCGATGTCGTCCGCCTCGGCGATGGCCTGCCATGAGGAGTCATGGCGTTCGTAGCCGAAGCGGCGCGCGGCGGCCTGGCCGAATTCGGCATTGACGTCCCCGATGGAGACCAGTTTGACCTCCGGCAGCGTGGGGGCGAAGAGGCTGCTGGCCACACGGTAGCCTGCAGCGTGGGACTTGCCGGCCATGCCGGCACCAATGACGGCGACACCCAGCGGCTTGCTCATGGGTCCTCCTTGGAATTGAAGTGTGGGTTGGGTAACATTTGGAGCGCTCCAAACGAGAGTAAGGCTGAGTAATTTGTCCTGTCAATACACCAACCGAACCGCGCTGGCGCTCCTGGTCGCGGGCACCTTCTTCCTCGAGTTCCTCGATGGCACGGCGCTGGCCACTGCTTTGCCCGCCATCGCAAGGGACTTCCAGGTGACCGCCGCGGACGCGAACGTGGCTATGACGGCCTACCTCCTGGCGGTGGCCATGGGGATCCCGGCCAGCTCCTGGCTTGCCGGCCGCTTCGGCTTCCGGCGGATCTTCTGCCTGGCTATCGCGGTTTTCACCATCGCCTCGCTGCTCTGCGCCTTGAGTTCCACCCTGTGGGCCCTGACGGCTTTCCGCGCCCTGCAGGGCCTGGGCGGGGCCCTGATGGTGCCCGTCGGTTCGCTCCTGGTGCTGAGGGACACCCCCAAGGACCAACTGCTGCGCATGACGGCCTTCCTGGTGTGGCCAGGCCTGATGGCCCCGGTCCTGGCGCCCCTGGTGGGCGGGCTGCTCACCGAGTTCCTGTCCTGGCACTGGATCTTCCTGGTGAACCTGCCCCTGGGTGCCGCAGCCTTCCTCGCCGCCCTGCGCCTGGTCCCCCGCACGACGCCGGACCACGCGGCGCGCCTGGACTGGCCCGGCGTCGCCCTCACCACCCTAGGCGTCGGCGCACTGGTGACCGGGCTGGAACTGCTCGGCTCGGGCACCCAGGCCGCCGTCGCCGTCGTGCTCCTGCTGCTGAGCGCGGCGCTCCTGGTGGCCGCGGCACAATGGATGCGCCGACGCGGACACGGCGCCCTGTTCGACCTCGGCGTCTTCAGGGTCCGCACCTTCCGCGCCACGCAGACCGGCGGCCTGGCGTACCGGGTAGCCGTCTCGGCAATCCCGTTCCTGCTGCCCCTGCTGTTCCAGGTCGGCTTCGGCTGGGATCCGGTCCATGCCGGCGCCCTGGTGACCGCAGTGTTCATCGGGAACATCGCCATCAAACCGGCCACCACTCCGCTGATCCGCCGCTTCGGGTTCAAGCCTCTGCTGGTGCTCGCCGGCACCGGATCGGCGCTCACGTTCATGGCGTGCGCCGCCCTCGGGCCCGCGACACCGGATGCCGTCATCGTCGCGCTCCTGGCCCTTTCCGGGGCGCTGCGCTCCCTCGGATTCTCGGCATACATGAATGTCCAGTACGCGGACGTCTCGGCCAGGCAGCTGGCCAGCGCCAACGCCGTCGCGAACACCCTGGTGCAGCTGGCGCACGCGCTCGGCGTCGCCGTCGGGGCGCTCTTCATCCGGGCGGGCACCGCGCTCCTCCCGGCCACGCAGGGTTCGGCGGATCCCTACCGGGCCGCCCTGCTCGCGGTGGCCGCACTCATGGTAATCAGCGTGGTGGATTGTCTCTTCCTACCCCGGCACGCGGGCACCTCGGTGAGCGGGCGCTCTCCAGGTACGGTGAAGGCATGAGCGCCCGCCCCACTATTTACGATGTTGCCCAGCGCGCGGGCGTCTCCAAGTCGCTGGTCTCGCTGGTGCTGCGGGACGCCCCGCACGTGGCGGAGGCCAAGCGCGAGGCCGTGAAGAAGGCGATCCGGGAGCTGGGCTACCGGCCCAGCCGCGCTGCCAGCGCCCTGGCCAGCCAGCGCACGCGCTCTGTGGGGCTGCTGATCGACGACTTCCGCAACCCCTGGTTCGTGGAGCTGCTGGCCGGGGTCCGCTCGGTGCTGGACCCTGCGGGCTTCACGGTCAGCGTCGCGGACCTGCGGCTCGAGGAGGCCAGCGGCCGCGACCCGGTGGACGGCTTCTTGGCCCAGCACGTCGACGCGCTGCTCGTGGCCGCCGAGGCACCCTTGGACATGGTGAAGGACGTCCGCGTCCCGCTGGTCATCGCCGGCACGCGCAGCCTGACCCCCTTGCTCGGGGACGGCAGGGCGGCGGACGTTGTGGCCGGGGACGACGACGCCGGCGGGCAGCTTGCCGCCCGCCACCTCCTGGCGCTGGGTCACCGCCGCATCGCGCACCTGAGCGGGCAGGGCGCCCCGGCCGAACACCGCAGGCGGGGCTATGTCCGCGCCATGGCTGCTGCCGGGGCCGCGCCCCTGGTGTACGGCGTCGACGGCGGCACGGACGAGGCCAGCGGCTTCCGGGCGATGCGGCAGGCCCTGGAAGCCGGTGGACTGGCCGGCGAACCGCCCACTGCCGTGTTCGCCGCCAATGACGTCATGGCCTTGGGTGCCATGGCCGCACTGCGCGACGCCGGCCTGCGGGTGCCCGAGGACGTCTCCGTGCTCGGCTACGACGACTCCCCGCTCGCCGCCTACGGCTACATCCGGCTGACCACCGTTGACGGCCACAGCAGGAGGCTCGGGTCCGAGGCCGCACAGATGGCGTTGGACCGGATGGCAGCCCCGGCGGCACCTCCGCGGCGGCTCCTGCTGGAGCCGGCAGTAGTGGAGCGGTCTTCCGTGCGCGAAACGGTTGCGTAAGCGCTTTCACCTGCCACCCGCCGACCGTTACAGTATGTGATGCAGCGCACGCGGTTCGCTGCGGCTGCGGCCACGCATTGTGCACAAGGAGGTCCGATGGGCGTAACGACCGGCGACGGGAAGGGGACGATCACGCAAGTCCTCTCGGCTCTTGAGGCAGAACCGGGGCTCCGCCGCAAGGGACCGAACTGGAAGTCATTCCTCGGCCGCGTGGACCGGTACGTGCCCGTGCTGGAAGAACTGTTCGCCTCGCTCTACGGCTCCCGCCCGGACTGGACGGACCACCTGGCCGCCCTTGTGGTGGAGTGCGCCAAGTCCTGGCAGGACCGTCCCACGGACCTGAAGGAACTCGACGCCCGGCGCGAATCCGAGCCGCAGTGGTTCCAATCCGGGAGCATGCTCGGCGGGGTCTGCTACGTGGACCGCTACGCGGAAAACCTTGACGGCCTGCGGGAGCGCATCCCCTATTTCCGGGAGCTCGGGCTGGGCTACCTGCACCTCATGCCGCTCTTCCTTGCCCCGGAACCGAACTCGGACGGCGGCTACGCCGTGTCCAGCTACCGGGACGTCAATCCGAAGCTGGGCACCATGGCCGGGCTGCGGGAGGTGGCCGCGGAACTGCGGGCCAACGGCATCAGCCTGGTGGTGGACTTCATCTTCAACCACACCTCGGACGAGCACGAATGGGCGCGGCGCGCTGCCGCGGGCGAACAGGAATTCTCCGACTACTACTGGATCTTCCCGGACCGCACCATGCCGGACGCCTACGAGCGCACGGTGCGCGAGATCTTCCCCGACGACCACCCGGGCAGCTTCGTGCAGCAGCCGGACGGCCGGTGGGTGTGGTGTACCTTCCATACCTTCCAGTGGGACCTCAACTACGCCAACCCGGCCGTGTTCCGCGCGATGGCCGGGGAAATGCTGTTCCTCGCGAACCAGGGCGTGGAGATCCTGCGCATGGACGCGGTCGCGTTCATCTGGAAGCAGCTCGGCACGGCCTGCGAAAGCCTGCCCCAGGCGCACGAGCTGCTGCGCGGATTCAACGCGGTGTGCCGCCTCGCCGCGCCGTCGCTGCTGTTCAAGTCCGAGGCGATCGTCCACCCGGACGAGGTGGTGCAGTACATCGACCCCGCCGAATGCCAGATCTCCTACAACCCGCTGGAGATGGCCCTTGGCTGGGAAGCCCTCGCCACCCGCGACGCTTCGCTGCTTTCCCAGGCCCTGGAACGGCGGCACAACCTCCCGGAGGGGACGGCCTGGGTCAACTACGTGCGCAGCCACGACGACATCGGTTGGACCTTCGCCGATGAGGACGCCGCGGAGCTCGGGATCAACGGTTTCGACCACCGCCGCTTCCTCAACTCGTTCTACGTCAACCGCTTCCCGGGAAGCTTCGCGCGCGGGGTCGCGTTCCAGGACAATCCGCGTACCGGGGACTGCCGTATTTCGGGCACGACGGCGTCCCTGTGCGGCCTCGAGGACGGTTCGCCGGAGGCAGTGCGCCGGGTGCTCCTGCTGCACTCGATCGCGATCAGCACCGGCGGCATTCCGCTCATCTACCTCGGCGACGAGGTGGGCCAGCTCAACGACTACGGCTACGCCGGGGAACCGGGCCATGAGGCCGACAGCCGCTGGGTCCACCGCCCGCACTACCCCGCCGAACGCTACGCGCACCGCAACGATCCGTCGACGCCGGAGGGCGCCATCTTCGCGGGCCTCAAGCGGATGCTCGCGGTCCGGTCCGCGACACCGGAGCTCGCGGGGAACCCGCTCATCGGGTTCAACGCCAACAACCGGCATGTCCTGGGCTACCAGCGCCCCGGGGACGGCCGCACGGTGCTGGTCCTGGCGAACTTCGCGGACACCGCGCAGCACGTCTCCGCCACCACCCTCTCCGGCTTCGCGCCCGGCGCCACCGAACTCCTGGGCGGCCGCGAGGTGTCCCTGGCGGAAGGTGTGACGCTGGAGGCCCAGGAATTCGTGTGGCTGGCCGTGCAGGCAGCCTGAGCTACTCCCCCGGATACACGATGCCCAGCTGGCTGCGGGCCTCATCCATCGCGCGCAGGGTGCGCAGGGAGGCTTCGAGCGGGCGTTCCGCCACCTCGGTCCTGCCCGCGGCGATGGCTCGCGCCACGGCGGCCGCCTGGAAGTGCAGTCCGTCCACGTGGCTACCGGGTTTTCCATCCCAGCGGTGCTCCGTGCCGTCCTTTGTCCGGACGGACAGGCCGCCGGGACTGTTGAAAGGGCCGTCCATCACCAGGGTCGCCTCGGTGCCTACCACGGTGAAGGCGGCGGGGGTGAATCCGCCCATGGTGGTGGCGAGTGCGGCCTGGGCGCCGCCGTCGAAGTCCAACAGTGCGGAGAGCCGGCCGTTGACCGGCTCACCGTCGCGGCCCGGGACGGTTGCTCCGCGGGCGGTGACTCCCGTGGCCTCGCCGGCCAGGTCCGTGGCCAGCGCGAAGAGGTAGACGCCCAGGTCCAGCAACGGGCCGCCCGCCAGGGCGGGATCGTAGGCGCGGTGCGACGGCGGCAGGTACTCGCCGTAGTCCGCCACGATCTGCGTCACCGCACCCAGCCGGCCGTCCCGCACGAGCTGCCGGACGACGTCGTACCTGGGCAGGAAGACCGTCCACAGCGCTTCCGCTGCGAAGAGCCCGCGGTCGGCGGCTGCGGCGCGGATGGTCTCCGCCTGGGCGGCGTTGATGCCCATGGGTTTCTCCACCAGCACGTGCTTCCCGGCCTCCAGGGCGGCCAGGGCCACGTCCAGGTGGGCGGTGTGCGGGGTGGCCACATAGACCACGTCCACCTCGGGGTCTGCGGCGAGTTCCTCGTAGGAGCCGTGGGCGCGCAACCCGCGGGGCATGCCGAAGGCCGCGGCGCGTTCGAAGCTGCGGGAGCCCACGGCGGTGACTCGTTGGCTGCCGTACCGCAGCAGGGATTCGACGAAGCGCTCAGCGATCCAGCCGGGCCCTGCAATGCCCCAGCGCAGGCTGGGGGCTTCCAGGGCGTCCGGGATGCTTGGTTCCGGGAAAACGAAGCAGCTCATGCGCCTACTCCTGCACGCTGGTGGACGACCGGCACGAAGGCGCCGCCGCTCCGTTCGGACTCGATCAGGGCTGTGGCCACTACGGCCGCCGCCAAACCGTCCGAGGCGGTGGCGAGCGGCGTCGGCGTGCCGTCCGTGAGCGCGTCCACCCATGCCTGGAGCTCCAGGCGGTAGGCGTCGGCGAAACGGGGCCGCCAGTCGGCCGGATATTCCGTGGAGCGGCGGCGTGCGCTGCTGATCTCCAGCAGCGGCGACTCGGTGAAGCTTGCCGTGCCCTTCTCGCCCACCGCCTCGCAGCGGGTCACGTAGCCATAGCCCGCGTTGAGGAAGAGCTCCAGCGTGACCAAGATGCCATCCGCCATGCGTAGGAGCATGAAGGAGGGGTCCTGCAGGGCGGCCGGGGCGAGCGAGGTGCTCTTGCGACCGGACAGCCAGGCCACCTCGGCGATGGGCTGTCCCAGCAACCAAGGCATGGAGTCCAGCTCATGGATAGCCGATCCCGTGATGGCGAAGGCGTTGCTCGCATCCGGTGCGCCGCGGACGCCCCGGCTCACGTTGTGCACCGTCAGGATCTCCCCCAGTTCGCCGTCCTCGATGCGGCGCTTGAGCTCCATGTGGCCCGGGTCGAAGCGCCGCATGAAGCCCAGGGACACCAGGCCCCGGTCCCCTTCCAGCTCCACGAGGGCCCGGCACTCCTCCACGGTCGGGGCCAGGGGCTTCTCGCACAGCACCGGCTTCCCGGCGGCCAGGCAGGCGGTGACCAAGGCGGCATGGGTCGAGTCGTGCGAGGCGATGATGACGGCGTCGATCCCCGGATCCGCGATGACCGCTTCCGGATCGGTGCTGCTGCGCGCCCCGGCGAGGCCTGCCGCCTCCGCCGCCCGTCCGCCGTCGAGGTCAGCCACGAGGGCCACCTCCACGCCCCGGACCGAACGGCTGAGAGTCCTGACATGGTCGGCTCCCATGATGCCGGCGCCGATCACTCCGACCCTGATGGTCATGTGTTCCTCCTGCTTGCTGTCGCTTGTTTCTGCTGGTGATGCATTTGCTTGTCGGTGCTCACGCACGGGCACGACGACGGCGCGGCGGGCTGGGTGGCCCGCCGCGCCGTCGTCGGGTGCTTGCCGTCGTCGGTGCTGGCCGTCGTCAGGCGCTGGCTCAGCCGTTTCAGGCGCTGGGGGCGTCCGCCTGGACGGCAGCGGCCTCCGCCCGGACTTCCCTGAGTTGTTCCGGGTGGCCGCCGATTTGTTCGAGCTCGTGGGCGAGTTCGGCAAGTTCGGCGCCGCCGGCCATCTGGGCGGTGAGCTCTTCCAGGGTGATGTCCTTCTTGTCGTAGTAACCGATCGACTTGCCGCGCTTGAGCAGCAGGAAGCGGTCACCGACCGGGAAGGCGTGGTGCGGGTTGTGGGTGATGAAGATGACGCCCAGGCCGCGGTCGCGGGCCTGCAGGATGTACCGCAGCACCACGCCGGACTGCTTCACGCCCAGGGCCGCCGTCGGCTCGTCCAGGATGAGGACCTTGGCGCCGAAGTACACGGCGCGGGCGATCGCCACACACTGCCGTTCACCGCCGGAGAGCTGGCCGATGGGCTGTTCCACATCGCGCAGGTCGATGCCCATGTCCGCCAGTTCCTTCTTGGTGATCTCCTTCATCCGCGCCACGTCCAGGCGCTTGAAGGGACCGAAGCCGGTGGTCAGCTCGGAGCCCAGGAAGAAGTTGCGCCAGATCGGCATGAGAGAGACCACGGCCAGGTCCTGGTACACCGCGGCGATGCCCGAATCCAGGGCCTCGCGCGGGCTGGAGAGCTTCCGCTCCTCGCCCATGATGGTGAACGTGCCGTGGGTGTGCTGGTGGCGGCCGGCGATGATCTTGATCAGGGTGGACTTGCCGGCACCGTTGTCGCCCAGCACACAGGTGACGCGGCCGTTGTCCACGGCCATGGTCACATCCGTCAGGGCGATGATGTTGCCATAGTGCTTGGCCACCTTGTCCAGTTTGAGCAGGTGCACGGGACGGTCGGTCAGCGGATCCGTCTCGTCGGCCAGCAGGGTCTGGTTGGAGATGTGTTTGTTGTCAGGCATGGTCGGGCCCCTTTACTTGCTCGCGTCCGCGCGGCGTTTGACGATCAGGTTCACGATGGTGGCCAGCAGCAGCATCAGGCCGAGGAAGAACTTGAACCAGTCCGGGTTCCACTGGGCGTAGACAATGCCCTTGTTGGCCATGCCGAAGATGAACGCGCCGATCGCGCCGCCCACCGCGGAACCGTAGCCGCCGGTCAGCAGGCAGCCGCCGATCACGGCCGCGATGATGTAGAGGAACTCGTTCCCCACGCCCTCACCGGACTGGACGGCGTCGAAGGCGAAGAGGTTGTGCATGCCCAGCAGCCAGCCGCAGAAACCCACGGCCATGAACAGGCCGATCTTGGTCTTGGTGACAGGCACGCCGACGGCGAGCGCGGCGTTGTCGTCCCCGCCGACCGCGAAGATCCAGTTGCCCACCTTGGTCCGCAGCAGGATCCAGGAGGCGATCGCCACGAGGATGATCCAGTAGAACACGGTGATCTTCACTTCCACCCCGCCGATCGAGACGGAGGAGGCGAAGATGGCGCGGGCCGATTCGAAGCCGTCCAGCTTTGCGATCGACGGCGAGGAGACGCTGCCGCCGACCGCGCGGGTCAGGGCCAGGTTCAGGCCGGTAAGCATCAGGAACGATGCCAGGGTGACGATGAAGGACGGCAGCTTGGTCTTGATCAGGATCCAGCCGTTGATGAAGCCGATGGCCAGCGAAACCACCAGGGCCACGCCCACGCCCACCCAGGCATTCATCGAGAAATACCAGGAAAACAGGGCCGCCGTAAGGGCCGAGGAGATCACGGCGACGCCGGTGGAAAGGTCGAACTCGCCGCCGATCATCAGCAGCGAAACGCCCACCGCCATGATGCCGATGGTCGAAGATCCGTACAGGACCGTGGCCAGCGCGTTGGGCTGGGTGAAGGTGGGGGCCACCGAGGCGAAGAAAATGAACAGGGCGACGGCGCCCACGAGGGCGCCGACCTCGGGCCGGGCCAGCAGCTTCTGGAAGGGATTTCGCTTCGCAACACGCTCATCCGCCAAGGGAGCTTGCGGAGCAGTGACAGTTGATGACATGGGGATACTCCTGGGTTGCGGGGTGCCGCCCGGCCTGAACCGGACGGCACCCCCGGGAACGGCCGTTTAGCGGACGCCTTCCTTGGCGTACTTGAGGGTCTCTGCGCCGTTCTCCTTGTCGATGATGGCCGGGCCGGTCAGGACTGCCTGGCCGCCGCCGATCTTGAAGCCGCCGCGCTTGTTCTGCCACAGCGAGTCCACGGACATGTAACCCTGCAGGTACGGCTGCTGGTCCACGGTGAAGAGGACATTGCCGTCCACGATCTGCTGCGCCAGCTCGGCGTTGAGGTCGAAGCTGGCCGCCTTGGCGGAGCTCCCGGCGTCCTTGATGGACTTCAGCAGGGTCAGGGTGATGGGGGCGCCCAGGCCGATGATGGCGTCGGCGTCCTTGGTGGCCTGCAGCTTCGCGGTGGCCGTGGACTGCACACTGGTCATGTCCTGGCCATTGACGTACAGGACCTCGGTTGCGGGCACCTTCTCCTTGACGCCGGCGCAGCGTGCTTCGAGGCCTACGTGGCCCTGCTGCTGGATGACGCAGATGGGGTGCTTGTAGCCTTCGGCGGCGAGCTTGGTGCCGACGGCCTCGCCGGCGAGCTTCTCGTTCGAGCCGAAGTGGGTGAAGGCGCCGAGCTTGGCGAAGGCGTCCTCGCCGCCGTTGAAGCTCACCACCGGAATACCGGCGTCGACGGCTTTCTTGACGACGTCCTTCAGTGCGTCCGGGGTGGCCAGGGTGACGGCGATGCCGTCCACCTTCTGGTCGATGGCCTGCTGGACCAGCTGGGCCTGGCGGCCTGCTTCCTGGTCGTTGGTGTAGAGCAGGTCGACGTTGTCCTTCTTGGCAGCCTCCTCGGCGCCCTTGCGGACGATGTCCCAGAACGTATCGCCGGGGGCCGCGTGCGTGATCATCGCGATCTTCAGGCGTGGCGTGCTCACGGCCGCCTGGCCTGCACCGTTGCCGCTGCCACTGTCGGCGGGCTTGCCTCCCTGCGCGGAACAGGCCGCAACGGCCAGCAGGGGCGCCATGAGCGCGACGGCGGCGACACGGCGCCAGGTGTATTTCTTCATCCGAATCTCCTTCGATCCTTTCCCACGGAACGGCGTGGGGGGCTGCAACCGATCATGGGTGATCGGCATCACAATAGTCAATAGTTTGTCTTGACATATTTACGTCACGATAAATAATGGGACTTGGAAACCGGCGTATGTCAGCTACTGCTGACAAATGCACCACGGCTTCCGGGTGGTGCGTGTCGCTGCCGTGGCGCGGATTCCGGGCCTACACTTCAGGCAAGGCATTTGTCCATGCAACCGGACATGCCACGTCCACCCGACCCCAAGGGAGAAGTAGAGATGCCGCAACTCCTGAACATCCCGATCGACCGCTCCTCACCCGTGCCGCTGTACCACCAGGTGGTCCAGGGCATTGAGGGCATGATCCGTTCCGGCGCCCTGGAACCCGGCTCCAGGCTGGAAAACGAAATCGAGCTCGCCAGTAGGCTCAACCTGTCCCGCCCCACCATGCGCAAGGCGATGGACGAACTGGTGCGGGCCGGGCTGCTGGTCCGCAAGCGCGGCGTCGGCACCCAGGTGGTGGCAAGCCAGGTACGCCGCCCCTTGGAACTCTCCAGCCTGAACGACGACCTCGTGCGCACCGGCCAGAAGCCCAGCACGCGCGTACTGTCCTTCAGCCACGGCCCCGGGCTGGAAGAGCAGCGCACCACGCTGCAGCTGCCGGCCGGCGTCGGCATCTACCACTTCACCCGGCTGCGCAGCGTCGGTAACAAGCCGCTGGCGCTCATGGAGAACTGGGTGCGCGACGACGTCGCGCAGTTGAGCGAGGAAACCCTCAACGAGCGCGGCATGTACGACCTCCTGCGCACCGCCGGGGTCAACTTCCGGCTGGCGCAGCAAAGGATCGGCGCCGCCGTCGCAGATGAGTACCAGGCCGAGATGCTTGGCTGCGAGCCGGGTGCGGCGCTGGTGACCATGGAGCGCACCGCGGTGGATGACACTGGCCGGAACATCGAGACAGGGCATCACGTGTACCGGGCCGATTCCTACAGCTTTGAAATGACGTTGGTCCAGCGCTGAGGCGCGGGGCCGGCACCCCGAATGAAAGGACGCTCCCCCATGGCCGAATGGGTCTACCCCTACGGAAAGGCAGCCGACGGCGACTGGCAGGTCTCGCTCGGCGCGCACGACAGCAGCACACAGCTGGAGGGCTGGGCCCACACCGGCCTCAAGGTGGCCACGCTGGCCCCCGGGGCTTCGGTGTCGCTCGATGCCGCCGCCGAAGAGCGGATCGTCGTGCCTCTGGAGGGATCCTTCACGGTGACCGTGGACGGCCAGGACCATGAGCTGCGTGGCCGCGCGAGCGTCTTCCATGGCACCACGGATGTCCTGTACACCGGCGTCGGCAAGGCCGCCACGGTGAGCAGCGCTGACGGGGGCCGTGTCGCCGTCGCGCTGGCACCGGCCAAGGCCGAATACCCCACCCGCTTGGTCCGCGCCGAAGAGACCCCGCTGGAACTGCGCGGCGCCGGCAACTGCTCCCGCCAGGTCCACAACTTCGGCACCCCCGCCGCTCTGGAAGCGGACCGCTTCATCGTCTGCGAAGTCATCACCCCGGCCGGCAACTGGTCCTCCTACCCGCCGCACAAGCACGACGAGGAGAAAGACGGCGAAACCGCGCTCGAGGAGATCTACTACTTCGAGACCCGGCTCGCCGAAGACTCCCCCGTCGCCGCCGGCACCGCGGCAGGCACGGACCCGCTCGGCTACGTGCGCGTCTCCGCCTCCGACGAGCGGCCCATCGACATCTGCGGTGAGGTCCGCACCGGCGACGTCGTCCTGGTCCCCTACGGCTGGCACGGCCCGGCGATGGCCGCGCCGGGTTACGACATGTACTACCTCAACGTCATGGCCGGCCCCGGCCGAGTGCGCGAATGGCTCATCAGCGACGACGAGCACCACGGCTGGGTGCGCTCCACCTGGGAGGGCGTCGACGTCGACCCCCGCCTGCCGTTCACAGCGTAGGGGCCCTATCGCTTTGACCAGCCCAAGCGTGGGTTGCCTGCCTAAATTTGGGCGGGCAACCCACGCTTGGGCCGGTAGGAATTCGCTGGAGCGCGGGGGACCCCGGCGCGCAGGAGTTTGGCGGCAAGCCTTTCGGGCCGGGTGAGCTCATCCCATTCCCAGCGGACCAGGCCGTAGCCCAGCGCACGGATGCGGTCCTCGCGGGCTTTTTCCTCCGCTACTACCTCCTCGATGGATTTCCCGCTGAGCTCCCGCGCCCGGGTGTACTTGATGCGGCCGTCGAACTCGCCGACGAGGTTCCGTTTCGGCCAATGGAAATCCGTCCGGGCCACCTCTCCGGACGGACCCATGACGCGGAACTGCAGGTCCGGAACCTCGAAACCAAGCTGTGCGATCACTGCGCGGCTGAAGGATTCGCCCACGGACTCGGAGCGGTGGTCAGCGAAGGCAAGGGCCGCGGCCATGCGTTCCCGTTGCGCACTTTTCGGCAACAGCGCGCAGAGGCCTGCAAGGTGTTCCGCGCTTCGGATGTACGGTGCTGCGGGCTTTCGTGACAGGGGCTTCCGTGCCACGGGCTTCCGTGCCACCGACGTCGGGTGTGCGCACTCCTGAGGGAGAACTTGGTCAAGCACCGCCACCGCATTGTGGAAGGGCAAACGGTGAATGGTGTCGATGAGTAGCCCGTCGAAGTCCTGGACCCGCAAGCGCAGCCCAAGGCGTTCCGACACGACTGACCAATTTCCTGTGCGTGTGCCCAAGCGTTTGGCGTCCCGGAATCCCGTGGGAAGCATTGAAAGATCCGGGGCTATCTGTTTTCCGAGCTTCTCCACCGCGCCCCGGTCACCGTAAAGGCGAGGCGGCGCGGCACGTCCTACCTGGTCAGGATGGCGGGTCAGGTATTCCACCGTCTGCGGAAGTCCGGCGAGCTTCAATCCCCACAGCAGCAGCCCTGTCTCCCGGCAAAAAACGGGAGATTCACCACGGATGGCAAGTGACGCCGTCGTCAGGGCATATCGCTCCCATCCGTTGATGGACAGCCATTGCTCGGCCGGAAGGTAGACACCGTTCCGGACCCGGACAAGCTTCCCGCGCTTGTAGCCGTGGTGCAGCTCCCAGGCCGTGGCGTCTGCACGGCTGCCGGAGGGCGAGCTGAGGAAGGTGGCTTGGGGAAAATCCATGCTCCCACTGAAACGGGTCCGAGAGCTGCGGGCACCACTTGATGGCGCCTATGTGGAAAATCCGGTCCAAACACGGGTAGCCCGCTCAATTTTGAGCGGGCTACCCACGTTTAGGCCGGTGAAAGTCGCCGGGTCCCGCGTCGGGCACGGGACTCCTGGGTCAGCCCTTGCTGAACTTCGCCACGTACTTGTCGATCGTTTCCAGCTGGTACCGGGCCACGTCCCGGGCGTTCTCGTCCTCGGCGAAAACAGAGGAGCACATCACCGTGTCCGGCGAGTCCAGGAAGCCCACCTCGGCCAGGCCGCCGAAGAACTCGTCCCAGTTGACCTCGCCGTCGCCGATCTTCAGGTGCTGGTGCACGCGCACCGCGTTGCCGGGCGGGTTGGTGATGTACCGCAGGCCGTGCGAGGCGTGGTGGTTCAGGGTGTCCGACACGTGGACCACGCGCAGGCGGTCCCCCGCGGCGCGCATGATGTCCAGCGGCTCGTCCTTCATGTGGAAGGTGTGCGAGGCCACGTAGACCATGCCGACGTTCGGGGAGTTCAGGCCCCGGATCACGCGCCACGCGGCCATGCCCTCCTCCACAAAGTCGTCCGGGTGCGGGTCGATCGCCACGTGGACGCCCTCGCGTTCGAAGACTGGCAGGAGCTCTTCCATGGACTTGTAGAAGGCGGCTTCGGATTCCTCGGGCAGCTCGGGCCGGCCGGAGAACTCGGTGTTCATCTGGGTGCAGCCCAGGCCCACGGAGATCTGGATGGCACGCTTCCAGTAGCGCACCGCGGCCTGGCGCAGGGTCTCGTCCGGGCCGGACCAGCGCAGCACGGGCAGCACCGACGCCACCTCGACGCCGGCAGCTTCGCAGTTCTTCCGGAACTGCGCCACGAGCGCGTCGTCCGCCTTGGGGTGGCGGAAGAACGGAATCATGTCCGCGTGCGGGGTCATCTGGAGGTAGCGGTACCCCAGGTCCGCGGCGAGCGCCGGGAACTCCAGCAGCGAGTGGCTGTGGTGGAACGGGGTGGGGTCGAGCGCGATCTTCATCGGTAGAGCTCCGGCTTCTCGTTCAGCACGACGGCGACCTTCTCGCCGCTCTTCTGGGCCTCGACGCCGGCCTCGCAGCAGGCTGCGGTGGCGTAGCCGTCCCAGGCGGAGGGGCCGCCCAGCTCACCGCTTGCGGCGGCGTCCACCCAGGCCTGGACCTCGACGTCGTACGCGGCACCGAAACGCTCGATGAAGCTCGGGGTGACCTGGCCGCCCCAGGCGCCGCTTCGGCGCACGTACGGGCCGCCGTCGCGCCCGATGTTCACGATCGCCTCTTCGAAGGCGGCCTCGGTGGCCACCTCGTAGCCGAACTTCGCGTTGACGAAGATCTCGACGTCGGCCAGCACACCGGATTCGGTTTCGATCAGCACGTGCTGGGGGTCATGCTGACCGGTGGGAGCCTTGCTGGACGCCTTGCCCAGGCGGACCTGGACGGAGGTGATTTCCTCGCCCGTCAGGTAGCGGATCACGTCGAACTCGTGGACCACTGAATCGTTGATCAGCATCTCGTTGGTGAACCCGGCCGGGGTGCTCGGGTTCCGGTGGCGGCAGTGCAGCATGAGCAGTTCGCCCAACTCGCCGCCGCGGATCAGGCCGCCCAGTTCGGCGTATTCGGCGTCGTAGCGGCGCATGAAGCCCACCTGGACGCGCTTGCGGCCGGCCGCCACTTCGGCCTGGACGATTTTCCAGGCCGATTCGGCGTCCGGGGTGAGCGGCTTCTCGCAGAGGATCGGGATGTCCAGCGGCAGCGCCTCGAGCAGGGCCTGCTCGTGCAGGAAACCGGGGGTGGCGATCACGACGGCGTTGACGTCGCCGGAGGCGTAGGCCTCGGCGGCCGTCGCGAAGGCCTTGGCGCCGGGAATCCCGGCGATGGCAGTGTTGGCACGGTCCAGGTCAATGTCGACGACGGCGGCCACCTCGGCGCCGTGGATACGCGTGTGCAGGCGCTTGATGTGGTCCGCGCCCATCATGCCGGCGCCAATGACGGCGACGCGCAGGTTTTCACTCATGGTGACGTTTGCCTTTCAGCTCAGTATTTCTCGGCCCAGTGTTTTCGAAAGTGTCGCGTTCTCAGCCGACAGTGGTGCGGGAACCGCAGGAAAGAAGGTAGTTCCTGGTGCGCTTGGCGATGGGCATCGGCACATCGAAGGCCACCGGATACATGTCCTGCTCCACGATCCCGAAGATCGGCCGGTTGAGGCCTTCCACGGCGTCGATCACGGCGCGCAGGTCCGGCAGTCCGTTCGGCGGTTCGGTCATGACGCCGGCCAGGTTCGCAGCTGCCCAGGTCATGTTCTTCTCGTTGACCTCGGCGAGGACCTCCGGGTTGATCTGCTTCAGGTGCAGGTAGCCGATGCGGTCAGGGTAGTTCTTGATCAGCTCCAGGCTGGAGGCCCCGCAGTATTCGGCGTGCCCGGTGTCCAGGCAGAGGTTCAAGTACTGCGGGTCCGTGGCGGCCAGCAGGGTTTCGATGTCCTGCTGTGCGCCGACGTGGGAGTCCGCGTGGGAGTGGAACTGCTGGTGCAGGCCGAAGTCCTCCAAGAGGACCTTTCCCATGCGGTTGTGCCCGGCGAAGAGGTCGGCCCACTGTTCGTCGGTCAGCTGGCCGCTTTCCACGGCTTCGCCGGTGACGTCGTCGCGCCACATGGCCGGGATGACCACGATGTGCTCGCCGCCCATGGCTGCCGTCAACTCGGCTACCTTGCGGGCCGGTTCCCAGGCCTCGTCGTACTGCTTCGCGCCGCGGTGGAAGGCGGTGAAGACGGTGCCCGCAGTGACCTTGAGGCCGCGCTGCTTGAGTTCTTCGGCCAGCCGGGCGGGGTCGTTGGGCAGGTAGCCGTAGGGACCCAGTTCGATCCACTTATAGCCGGATTCGGCCACCTCATCCAGGAACCGTTCCCAAGGAGTCTGCTTGGGGTCATCCGCGAACCAAACACCCCAGGAGTCGGGCGCGGTGCCGATGATGAGCTTGTTCTCGACATCTGTCATGACAGCGGTGTCTTTCTCTGTGGCGGGGATTCAGTTGGTCGGGAAGTTGTAGCTGGCGCCGGTGCGCTGCTTGGGTTCGGGCCAGCGTTCGGTGATGACCTTGGCACGGGTGTAGAAGGAAACGCCTTCCGGGCCGTAGATGTGCTTGTCGCCGAACAGGGAGTCCTTCCAGCCGCCGAAGGAGTGGTAGGCCACCGGGACGGGGACGGGGACGTTGATGCCGATCATGCCCACGTGCACGCCGCGGTGGAACTTGCGCGCGTTCGCGCCCGAGGAGGTGAAGATCGCGGTTCCGTTGCCGTAGGGGTTGGAGTTGATCAGTTCGATCGCTTCCTCGACCGTTTCGGTGCGGACCACGGACAGCACGGGGCCGAAGATTTCCTCCTGGTAGGCGTCCATGTCGAAGTCGACCTTGTCGATCACGGTCGGACCGAACCAGTACCCGTCCTCCTGGCCTTCGACCGTGAATTCGCGGCCATCCACCACCAGGTCCGCGCCGGACTCGGCCGCGGCGGTGACGATCGAACGCATCTTCTGCTGGGCGGCCTTGGTGATGACCGGGCCCATCTCGGCGTCAGGGTGCGTGCCGTCGGCCACGCGCACGGCCTCGGCCCGGTCCTTGACCTTCGCCACCAGTGCATCGGCGGCGTCCCCGACGGCGATCGCAACCGAGATCGCCATGCAGCGCTGCCCGGCCGAACCGAACGCCGCGGCGGCGAGGTGGTCGGCGGCGTTGTCCAGGTCGGCGTCGGGCAGGATGATCGCGTGGTTCTTCGCCCCGCCCAGGGCCTGGACGCGCTTGCCGTGCGCGGTGCCGGTGTCGTGCACGAGCTTGGCCACCGGGGTGGAACCGACGAAGGAGATCGCGTCGACGTCCGGGTGGGTCAGCAGGCCCTGGACCACTTCACGGTTGCCGTGCAGGACCTGGAAGACGCCGTCGGGCAGGCCGGCCTGCTTGAACAGCTTCGCCAGCAGCATCGCGGCCGAGGGCACCCGGCCGGAGGGCTTGAGGATGAAGGTGTTGCCGGTGGCGATCGCCATCGGCGCCATCCAGAGCGGCACCATGACCGGGAAGTTGAACGGGGTGATGCCGGCGACCACGCCCACGGGCTGGCGGTAGGAGAACACGTCGATGCCGGTGGAGGCCTGGTCGGAGTACTCGCCCTTGAGTAGCTGCGGGATGCCGCAGGCGAACTCGATCACCTCCAGTCCGCGGCCGATTTCGCCCTTCGCGTCGGAGAGGACCTTGCCGTGCTCGGCCGTGATCAGGGCGGCCAGATCGTCCACGTGTGCGGCGACCAGCTCACGGAACTTGAACAGGATAGTGGTGCGCTTGGCCAGGGAAACATCGCCCCAGGACTTCGCGGCTTCCTTCGCAATCGCGACGGCCTCGTCCAGGTCAGCCGGGCTCGCCAGGCGGACTTCGCCGGTCTGCGCGCCGGTGGCCGGGTTGAAGACACCCTCGGTGTCGGTGCCGGTTCCGGGGTGCTCGGCACCGTTGAAAAAATGCGGAATGGTGGTGATGGTCATGTGTTTCTCCTGCGTGGAAGTTTTCAAGGATGAATGCGGGGCCGGTCCTTCGGCGGACGGTTCAGCCCAGCAAGGGTTTCTGGACGGCCTTCCAGTCTTCGTAGACCTGGCGGGCCTCTTTGGTGCTGTCGAGTTCGGCGGTGGCGGAGACGGGCACGTCCCACCAGGACTCGGAGGAGGGTGCGTCGATCAGGGGGTCGGATTCGACGTGGATCACGATCGGTCCGGTGCCTTCCGGGGCGGCCTTGGCCTTGGCGATCGCGGCTTCGAGGTCGTCAATGACGTGTTCGCCGGGTTCGATCCGGTACACAGTCGCGCCGAGGGATTCGGCGTTGGTGGCCAGGTCGATGTTGAGTTTTTCGCCCGCGTCGAAGCTGTGCGTGGCCCTGTCCAGCACGCGGTACTGGGTGCCGAAGCGCTGGGAGCCCAGGGATTCGGAGAGCGAGCCGATCGAGGCGTAGCCGTGGTTCTGGATCAGCACCACGATAAGTTTGATGCCCTCGGCGACGGCGGTGACCAGTTCGGTGTGCATCATCAGGTAGGAGCCGTCCCCCACCATGACCACCACGTCACGGTTCGTCCCGCCGGCTTTCGCCTCGTCCAAGGCGGCGCGCTTGACGCCCAGGCCGCCGGCAATCTCGTAGCCCATGCAGGAGAACGCGTACTCAACGTGGTACCCGAACGGGTCGCTGACCCGCCACATCTTGTGCAGGTCACCGGGGAGGGAACCCGCGGCGCAGATCAGCACGTCCTGCGGGGCCATGGTGCGGTTGGTGGCACCGATGATCGCGTTCTGCGACACGAGCGGTGCGTAGCGCTGCGCGAAGGCGGCGTCCACGGTGGCGTCCCAGCGGGCCTTCTCCTCCACGATCTCCGCCGCGACGGACGCGTCCACGCGGTAGCCGGACAGTTCCGCTATCAGGGCCTCCAGCGCCTTGCGCGCATCGGCCACGATTGGCAGCGAGGTGCCGTGCTTGTACGCGTCAATCGCGGCGACGTTGATATTCACGAAGGATACGCCCTCGTTCTGGAACGCGGTCCGCGACGCGGTGGTGAAGTCCTCATAGCGGGTACCGATGCCGATCACCAGGTCCGCTTCGCGGGCCAGGGCGTTGGCCGCCGTCGTACCCGTGGATCCGATCGCACCGAGCGCCAGGGGGTGGTTCCAGGGCAGGACGCCGACTCCGGCCTGCGTCCAGCCGACCGGGATCCCGGTGGCTTCGGCGAACTCGCGGAGCTGGTCCTGGGCGAAGGCATAGAGCACCCCGCCGCCGGCCACGATCAGCGGGCGCTTCGCGGCCCTGATCCGGCGCACGGCCTCGCTGATGTCCTCCGTTTCCGGAGCGGGGCGGCGGATACGCCATTCCCGCTCGGCCAGGAACTCTTCCGGGACCTCGATGAGTTCGGCCTGCACATCCTGCGGCAGGGCGATCGTCACTGCACCGGTCTCGGCCGGGTCCGTCAACACGCGCAGGCCGTTCAGCAAAGCGGAGAACAATTGCTCGGGGCGCTGGACCTTGTCGTAGTACTTCGAGACCGGACGGAACGCGTCGTTGACCGTGATGTCGTAGCCGTGCGGCTGTTCAATCTGCTGCAGCACCGGGTCCGCGGCGCGGGTCGCGAAGGTGTCCGAGGGGAACAGCAGCACGGGCAGCCGGTTGGCCGTGGCCAGCGCCGCGCCGGTGAGCAGGTTGGTGGAGCCCGGGCCCACCGAAGTGGTCACCGCGAAGGTCTGCCGGCGTCGGGTGTGCCGGGCATACCCGACCGCCTGGTGCGACTGGGCCTGCTCGTTGCGGCCCTGGTAGTACGGCATCAGGGACGGGTCCTTGGCCTGCCACTGCTTCAAGGCCTGCCCCACACCGGCCACGTTGCCGTGCCCGAAAATGCCGAACATACCCGGAATCAGCCGCTCCCGGTATTCCACCCCGCCCACACGGTCCACGGTGTACTGCTTGCCGAGGAACTCAACAATGGCCTGGGCCACGGTCATGGTGCGCGTCATCGCACAGTCTCCTTGCTGACGGAGGGGATGATTTCTTCAGTGTGCAGCAGCGAGGCTGCGGCGGCCACGGCAGCTGCCACATCGCCGTCGGCCGGGTAGAGCAGCGTCCGTCCGACGGTCAGGCCCTGCACGCCGGGCAGGGAAAGAGCCTTGCCCCATTGGGCGAAGACCTCGTCCGGGGCACCCGTGGGGTCACCGCCGAGCAGCACGGTGGGCATGGTGGTGGCGGCCATGACGCGCTCCATTTCTTCCACCACGGGCAGCTTCATCCAGGTCAGGGCGCTGCTGGCACCCAGGCCGGAGGCGATACCGATGGACTTGATGACCGCATCCGGTGAAAGGTCGTTGCGGACCTTGCCGTCTACCCAGTCGGACAGGAAAGGCTCCACCATGGCGATCAGGCCGCGGCTCGTCAGCGAATCGATCGCTTTCGCAGTCGCTTCCAGGAACTGCGCCGTCACCGGGTCGCCGAGGGCGATGCGCGTGAGCATCTTGCCGCCGTCGGCCCCCAGAGCGGCCAAGGCCTCGGCCGTGTGGCCGGTGAACCGGTCATCGAACTCATTCACCAGACCGGACAGCCCGCCGCGGTTCATCGAACCGAACACGAGTTTGCCGTCCAGTGCGCCCAACAGGAGCAGGTCATCCATGATGTCCGGACTGGCCAGCACGCCGTCCACCGCCGGGTTGGCGAGGGCAAGCTGCAGGCGGTCCAGCAGTTCGCGACGGTTCGCCATCGCGGTCGGCTGGCCCTGCGCGGCAAGAGCGCCGCGGGCCGGGTGGTCGGCAGCCACGATGAAGTTCTGCTTGCCCAGCACCGCGCCCGGGTGCTTGATGCGGGAGGCGGCGGCGCGGGCGATGGCTCCCGGATCCTCCAGGCGGATCTTGGTGAGGAATTCGTAGCGGCGCGGGTTGTCCAGGTCGATGGTCTCGAGGCTCATTTGGCCACTTCCTTCAGGGAGTCGGCCACCAGGCGGCCGCGTTCGCTCAGTAGGGAAACAACTTCCTCGGGCGTGGGCATCGCATCCGCGCACGAGAGGCGGGAGGCAACGATCGCTCCGGCGGCGTTGGCGTAGTCCAGGACTTCGGCCAGCGACCAGCCGGCCAGCAGGCCGTGCACGAACGCTCCACCGAAGGAATCCCCTGCGCCCAGGCCGTTGAGGGTCTGCACCGGCACCGGGGCCGAGACCACGCGCTCGGTGCGGGTCTTGGCCATCACGCCTTCGGGTCCGAGCTTCACGACGGCGATCTGCACGCCGGCGTCCAGCAACCGGTCCGCCTGCTCGTCCGGAGTCCCGGGTCCGACGGCGACGGCGCACTCTTCGTCGTTGCCGATCGCCACCGTGACGTGCGGCAGCACCTTGGCAACCTGCTCCCGCGCCTCTTCGACGCTGTTCCAGAACATCGGCCGGTAGTCGAGGTCCAGGACGGTGTGCTGGCCCTCGCTGAGGCCAGTGTGCGGACGGGCCTCGTGCGCAGCGATGTGGGCGGCGCGGCTGGGCTCCTGGCACAGGCCGGTCACCGTGGACCAGAAGATCCTCGCCTCACGGATCGCGTCCAGGTCCAGCCCGCCCGCTTCGATCTGCAGGTCCGGGGCCGTGGGGAACCGGCCGTAGAAGTACAGCGGGAACTTCTGCTCCTCGGGCAGGATCGCGCAGAACGTGGCCGGGGTCTGCAGGCCCTCGACGCCGCTGACGAAACGGTCATCCACGCCGAACTTCGCCAGCTCCCGGTGCAGGTACTCCCCGAAAGGATCCTGCCCCGTGCGGGTGATGACCGCCGTCGACCGGCCATGCCTGGCCGCCGCAACCGCCACGTTCGAGGGCGAACCGCCCAGGTACTTGCCGAAGCTGCCCACCTTATCGAGGGTCACACCGACGTCGTTCGGGTAGATGTCGACGCTGATGCGTCCCATCGTGAGTAGCTCGAAGCCCACTTCTTCCGCCTTCCTTGTCATTCCGGTTTCCCGGCGCGGACCGCGACCGTTGTGATGCCGGCCACAGCTAAACTTTCCTACGATTTTAATGTCCTGTCAAAGGTTTGTCAGCACATTTACGGTGAAATTACGACGCCGAGGGCACCTTCAGCTCGCCGGTCAGGTACTGGGCGCGCCCGAAGCCGAACGTCCAGTCTTCGGGTCCGTTTTCCACGTAGCCCAGAAAGATGTCCTCGCCTGCGACGCCAACGCCGCCGAGCGCCTGGTGGATCCTGGCATAGAGGCTCTGCTTGGCCTCGATGCTGCGTCCCCGCTGGGTAAAGATCTGGAGCATCACCACGCCGCCGCTGCGCTCGAAGCCGAGGCCGGCATCCTGCGCCACGAGCTGGCCTGCGGTGTGCTCGGTGAGGATGTGGAAGTAGTCGCGCTCGGGGATCCGGTACTCGTCGACGATTGCTTCATGGACTGCCCTACTGATGGCCTGCAGCTCTTCCGCGCTGCGGCCGGCGGTGACATCGATACGAACGAGGGGCATGGCAACCTTCCCAACTAAGACTTCCAGACTTTGTCCTGACATTATTACAATATCTGCTTGCGGAGGTCGGGTCAATGTCCGGCCTCCGCGGCATGCCAGGAGCATGGGTGGTGCAGGCTACTTCGACTTCACGATGAAGATCGCACCGGTGGAAACGTCCTCTTCAAGGGCTTCCAGGGTGTGCCCGCGGGTCTCCGGCACCTGCGTGGCCACGAAGAGCAGAGCGATCGCGCCAACCACGGCGAAGAGGAAGAAGGTTCCCGTGATGCCCACGCCGGCCACGAGGGACGGGAAGTACAGGGACAGGAAACCGTTGACGATCCAGAGCATGAAGATCGAGATCCCGGTGCCGATGCCGCGCATGTGGAGCGGGAAAACCTCGGACAGGTAGACCCAGACGGCGACGTTGAGGAAGGTCTGCATGGAGCCAACAAAGGCCACCACGAGGAACAGGATCACAAACGGTCGGATCGGATTGCCCACGGGCAAGGCCATCGAGGCCACGCCGATCAGCAGGTGGCAGACCGTGGTGAGGCTCAGGCCGATGATGAAGGTCTTGCGGCGGTCCACGCGGTCCATCATGGTCAGGGCGATGATGCCGCCGACCACGGCAATGACGCCCGGGGCGATGTTGGCGATGAGCGCGCCGCTTTCGCTGAAGCCGGACTCGACGAGGACGGTCTGGCCGTAATACATGATCGAGTTGATGCCGGTGAGCTGCTGGGCCACGCCCAGGCCGATCCCGACCAGGAGGATGCGCAGCAGGTTGCGGTTGCTCAGGATGGCACGCCAGCCGACCGCGCTCGACTTCTCGGAGCGGGCAATGTACTCGACTTCGGCAAGTTCGGCGTCGGCGCGTTCCACGGAGCGCACGGTCCGCAGGACTCGCAGGGCTTCTTCGCGGCGCCCCTTCTCTACGAGCCAGCGCGGGGATTCCGGCATCCGGAGCATTCCGAAGAAGAGCGCGACGGCGGGCAGTGCACAGACGGCGAACATGATCCGCCAGACTCCGTCCACATGGCCGAACAGGCCGCCGATGACGGCGTTGACGACGAAGGCGGCGAGCTGCCCGACGACGATCGCGAGTTCGTTGCGCCCGGACAGGGAGCCGCGGATCTCATATGGCGCAAGCTCGGCGAGGAAGACAGGAACGACGGCGGACGCGCCGCCCACTGCGAGGCCGAGCAGGATGCGTCCCAGCACCAGGATGGCGAAGTTCGGGGTGAGCACCACGGCGAGCGTTCCCACGAAGAAGAGTGCTGCGAGGAGGAGGATTGTCTTCCGGCGGCCCCAGCCGTCGGAGATACGTCCGCAGGAGATTGCGCCAATGGCGGCGGCAAACACCAGGGAGCTGGTGACAATGCCTTCAGTGAAGGCGGAAAGGCCGAGTTCGGCCGTCATGGGGCGCAGGGCACCGTTGATAACACCGGTGTCATAGCCGAAGAGAAGGCCGCCGAATGTGGCGACGAGGGCCACCAGACCCAGCCGCTTCCGGTGCGCGCCGCCGGTCAGGGGAGGAAGCGCGGCGCCGCCCGCGAGTTTGCCGGCCGTGGAATGTGAGCTCATGAGACTCCTTTGTCGTCGGGTCATGCGAGGTGGATCACACTTAGACTAACGCGCGAAAGAAAGTTTGTCAGGTCATACTCTCAAAAAGTTCAAAGTTTCTTTGACCGTGCCATCATTGATGCCATGCGCACGCCGGAAACGGAAACAGGCAAGCGGGCGGTGACACAGAGCGACGTGGCCCGCCATCTCGGAGTGTCACGCACCCTTGTGTCCTTCGCCATGCGCGGTGCGCCGGGAGTCAGCGAGGACATGAGACGGCAAATCCTCGGCGCGGCGGACGCACTCGGTTACCGGCGCAACGTCCAGGCCGCAGACCTCGCCCGGAAGCGCCCGACGGCGGTGGGGCTGCATCTGATCGACCTGCACAACGACGTCTACGCGGACATCTTCAGCGGCGTGCAGGAAGTCCTCAGGTCCACCGGTTCCCGCCTGGTCATCAGTGTCAACGCCACGCCTTATGGTCCCGACCCGCGCGCCCTCGACCCCCTCTTCGAAACGCAGGTGGGCGTCATCATCGCGGCCACGCTGCTTGACCCGGATGAGCGGGTGCGGGAGCTGAACCGCCGCGTCCCGTTGGTCAACGTCACGCGTTCGGTACCCGGAGTGGACAGCATCCACTCCCACGACATCAGCGGCGGCCGCCTGGCCACGGAGCATCTCCTGGAACTGGGCCACCGGAAAATAGCACACCTGTGCGGGCCGGCCTTCGAGGGCCACCTGGACCGGCGCATCGGCTACCGGGACACCATGCTGGAGCACGGACTGAGGCCGCACGTCGTCGAGGCAGCAGCCTTCAGCCGCGCTGAAGCCACCGCCGTCGCGCTGAAGGTGCTGGACGCCCCGGCCGGGCAGCGGCCGAGCGCAATCTTCGCGCACAGCGACGAACTGGCGCTCGGCGTGCGCGAGGCCGCCGCCGCGCTCGGGCTGTCCATACCGGGCGATCTGTCCCTCGTAGGTTACGACAACTCCCGCGTGGCGGGCCTGCACGGGATCGGGCTGAGCACCGTCGACCTGCACGCCTACGAGCTCGGCCGGGCTGCGGGCCAGGCCGCACTCCAGCGCATGCTCTACCCGGACTCCCCCGTCGTGGACCGCATCCTCGCACCGACACTCGTCACCCGCTCCTCCACGGCACCCGCCGGGAACGGTTGAGTGCTCACTTGTGGCGGCTTCTCGGAGGAAAATCCCACCACAAGTGAGCACTCAACGGGGGATTTAACGACGACGGCGCCCGCCACCTTCACGGGGAAGGTGACGGGCGCCGTCGAACGGGCTGAGGCGCTTTTAGAGCGCTGCGAAAACCTCGCGGAGCAGCTTGGCGGTCTCGGACGGCGTCTTGCCGACCTTCACGCCTGCGGCTTCGAGGGCTTCCTTCTTGGCCTGGGCGGTACCGGCGGAACCGGAGACGATGGCGCCTGCGTGGCCCATGGTCTTGCCTTCGGGGGCGGTGAAGCCGGCCACGTAGCCGACGACCGGCTTGGTGACGTTGGCCTTGATGAAGTCGGCCGCACGCTCTTCGGCGTCGCCGCCGATTTCGCCGATCATGACGATCGCCTTGGTTTCCGGGTCGGCCTCGAACGCAGCCAGGGCGTCGATGTGGGTGGTGCCGATGACCGGGTCGCCGCCGATGCCGATGGCCGTGGAGAAGCCGAGGTCGCGCAGTTCGTACATCATCTGGTAGGTCAGGGTACCGGACTTGGAGACCAGGCCGATGGGGCCCTTGCCCGTGATGTTCGCCGGGGTGATGCCCACGAGGGCCTCGCCCGGGGTGATGATGCCGGGGCAGTTCGGGCCGATGATGCGGGTGATCTGCTTGCCGTCGGCGTCCACCTTGGACTGGGCGAGGGCCCAGAATTCGGCGGAGTCCTGGACCGGAACGCCTTCGGTGATGACAACCACGAGGCCGATGCCGGCTTCGATGGCCTCGACCACGGCGGACTTGGTGAATGCCGGGGGAACGAAGACGATCGAGACGTCGGCGCCGGTCTCGGCGATGGCTTCCTTGACGGTGCCGTAGACGGTGATTTCCTTGTCGCCGTGCAGCACGGTGGTGCCGGCCTTGCGGGCGTTCACGCCGCCGACGATGTTGGTGCCGGCCTTGAGCATCAGGGCGGTGTGCTTGGTGCCTTCGCCGCCGGTGATGCCCTGGACGATGACCTTGGAATCCTTGTTGAGGTAGATAGACATAGTCCTGCGTCCCTTTACTTTGCTGCGTTGGCGAGCTCGGCGGCCTTGTCGGCGCCCTCGTCCATGGTTGCTGCCAGGGTCACCAGCGGGTGGTTGGCCTCGGTCAGGATGCGGCGGCCTTCGTCTACGTTGTTGCCGTCGAGGCGGACAACCAGCGGCTTGTTGGCGGAGGAGCCGAGCTCGGCAAGTGCACCGACGATGCCCTTGGCCACGGCGTCACATGCGGTGATGCCGCCGAAGACGTTCACGAAAACGCTCTTGACCTGATCGTCGCCCAGGATGACATCCAGGCCGGCGGCCATGACCTCGGCGGAAGCTCCACCGCCGATGTCGAGGAAGTTGGCAGGCTTCACGTTGCCGTGGTTCTCGCCTGCGTAAGCAACGACGTCGAGGGTGGACATCACAAGACCGGCGCCATTGCCGATGATGCCCACTTCGCCGTCCAGCTTCACGTAGTTGAGGTCCTGGGCCTTGGCCTTGGCCTCGAGCGGGTCAGCGGCGTCCTTGTCTTCCAGCTCTTCGTGGTGCACGTGGCGGAAGTCGGCGTTCTCGTCGAGGGACACCTTGCCGTCCAGGGCCACGATGTCACCGGCGCCGGTGCGGACCAGCGGGTTGACCTCCACCAGGGTGGCGTCTTCCTTCTTGAAGACGTCCCAGAGCTTCAGGATCACGGCGGAGACCTTGGGGGCCAGTTCGGCGGAGAAACCGGCGGCGGCGACGATTTCGTCGGCCTTGGCCTGGTCGATGCCGGTGGCGGGGTCAATTGCAACTTTGGCAAGGGCCTCGGGACGCTCAACGGCGAGCTGCTCGATTTCCATGCCGCCTTCCACCGAGCACATGGCCAGGTAGTTGCGGTTGGCGCGGTCAAGCAGGATGGAGAAGTAGAACTCTTCGGCGATGTCTGCGCCCTGGGCGATCATCACCTTGTTGACGGTGTGGCCCTTGATGTCCATACCCAGGATGTTGGTGGAGTGCTCAAGTGCCTCATCGGCGGTCTTGGCAACCTTCACGCCGCCGGCCTTGCCGCGGCCACCGACCTTAACCTGTGCCTTGACGACAGTGACTCCGCCGATCTTCTCGGCAGCTGCCTTTGCTTCTTCAGGAGTGTGCGCCACGATGCCGGCGAGCACGGGTACACCGTGCGCTTCGAACATATCGCGCGCCTGATATTCAAACAGGTCCACGGTTTAGTGTCCTTCTACGTCGAAGTAGTGTCGGTACAGCCGGCGTCCGCGGTGACCGCGGTAACCAGCTGCGGAAGAGACGTGTGCAACATCCCGCAAAAACTGCCGGTCATATTGCGCAAGTTCCTCTGGAACTCTAGCCGCCCGCGGGGGCAAGCCGGTTCTACAGTACCCGTTAAGTGAGTAACCACACACTTCTATCAGATGTAGAAAATCCGCGGAATCCCGCGGATTTTCAGGAGTTTCCCCTCACTTGGCAGGTTATGATGCCGGCATCGTGCCGCTGGTAACAGTCCCGCCCTTGGAGACGAGCAGGTAGCCGGCCCGGTTCACGAAGAAGGCCACCCCCGCGGACAGGTTCCCGCAGGCGACACCGCCGTTGTATGTGGCGCAACGCAGGCCGTTGCGTTCAATGTTCTTCCCTTCGCCGAGAACCGGCAGTTCCGCGATGGCGCCGGCGCGGCTGCCCTTGGGGCCGAATTCCGCCTCCATTTCGGTGACGCCGGAACGGCAGCCGCCGTAGGCCACCGCGTCCGGCCGCAGGAGCACGGTGCCGCCAAGGTAGCCCAGGCCGCCCGTGCCGTTGCAGTTGTCGGTGGCGTCCTGGGACCGGGGCGCCGGGTACACGGCCAGTTCGCAGTGCACCACCGGGACGGTGGCGAGTTTTCCGTTCGCGCTGTCGCCGTAATTGTTGGCCTCGTACGGCAGGTTCAGGTGCGCGCCGCGGGCCGAAGTCATGGCGCACACGATGTTGTGGTCCGCTGTGACGAACGCGGTGACGTCGTCGCCGCCGGCGAGTTCACTGGGCTGGGTGACCGGGACCTGCTTGAGCTGTTCCAGGGGAGGCAGCGGCGCCGGCGCCACATAGTCCGGGTCCTTCGTGGACACCGAACACGCGGTGGCCAGCACCAGCAGGCAGGCGGCCAGAATCCCCAAAACAGTCCGTCGCATGGCACCCATTATGCCCGGCGGCTCAGTCCTCGAGTTTGGTCAGCGGTGCGTAACGCAGCAGCAGGCGCTTCTCCCCGACGTCGAACGTCACCTTCGCGACCGTCTTGTCACCGGTTCCTTCGACGCCGATCACGGTGCCGTTGCCGAAGCTGGTGTGGTTCACCTTGTCCCCCACCACCACGACGATGACTTCCTTCTGGGGCTGCACCCGGTTGCGTGCGACGGCGGCCGGCACGTCGGCGTCGAACCCTGCAGTGGGGCTGGCGGCGGCACCGCGGGAGGTCCCCGCACCCCAATAGGAACCGCCGTAGCGGTTGCCACCCGGGGACGAGGTGCCCCAGCCGCCCAGCTGGCGGGCGGTGCCTTCGCGCTTCCACTCCACCAGGTCCGAGGGGATTTCCTCGATGAACTGGCTGGCGGGGTTGTACTGGCTCTGGCCCCACATGTTGCGCACCTCGGAGCGGGTAACGTACAGCCGCTGCCGGGCGCGGGTCAGCCCCACGTAGGCCAGGCGGCGCTCTTCGGCCAGTTCCTTCGGGTCCGTGGCCGAGCGCTGGTGCGGGAAGATCCCATGCTCCATGCCGGTGAGGAACACTACCGGGAATTCCAGGCCCTTGGCGGTGTGCAGGGTCATGAGGGTGACCACGCCCAGGCGCTTGGCCTCGGCCACAGCGGCGGCTGCCTCTGCGGCCGAGCCGCCTGGGGCGTCCGGGATCTGGTCGGCGTCGGCAACCAGCGACACCTGCTCCAGGAATTCGCCGAGCGAGCCTTCGGGATTGTCGCGCTCGTACTCGCGGACCACAGCCACCAGTTCGGCCAGGTTTTCCACGCGCGATTCGTCCTGGGGGTCGTTGCTGGCGCGCAGTCCGGCGAGGTATCCGGTCTGTTCAAGCACGGCTTCCAGGGCCGCGGCGGCGCCCGAGCCTGCGGCCACCTCGGCGAGGTCGTCCAGCAGTTTCACGAAACCGAGCACGGCGTTGACCGAACGCGTGGCCATTCCGGGGGCTTCGGCGGCGCGGCGGGCTGCGGCCATGAAGGAGGTGCGGTCGCGTTCGGCGAGGGCCGCCACGGCCCCTTCGGCGCGGTCGCCGATCCCGCGCTTGGGTTCGTTGAGCACGCGGCGGAGGTTGACGTCGTCGTCCGGGTTCACCAGGACGCGCAGGTAAGCGAGGGCGTCCTTGATTTCCTTGCGTTCGTAGAAGCGGGTGCCGCCCACCACCTTGTAGGGCAGGCCCACGCGCACCAGCACGTCCTCGATGGAGCGGGACTGGGCGTTGGTGCGGTAGAAGATGGCGACGTCGCCCGGGCGCAGGCCCTCCTCGTCCTGGAGGCGGTCGATCTCCTTGGCGATGAACTGGGCTTCGTCGTGTTCGTTTTCGCCCACGTAGCCGATGATCTTCTCGCCGTCGCCCTCGGCCGTCCAGAGGCGTTTCTCCTGCCGGTTCGGGTTGCGGGAAATCACCGAGTTCGCGGCGGAGAGGATGTTCTGGGTGGAGCGGTAGTTCTGCTCCAGCTTGATGGTGCGGGCGCTCGGGTAGTCCTCTTCGAATTCCACGATGTTGCGGATGTCCGCGCCGCGGAAGGCGTAGATGGACTGGTCGGAATCGCCGACGACGGTCAGCTCGCTCGGCCCCACGTGTGCAGGCCCGGTGTCGCCCTTGGTTGCGGCGTCCGTGCCGACGATCTCGCGGACCAGGGCGTACTGGGCGTGGTTGGTGTCTTGGTATTCGTCCACCAGCACGTGCCGGAAACGCCGGCGGTAGGACTCGGCGAGTGCGGGGAAGGCCCGGAACATGTAGACGGTCTGGGCGATGAGGTCGTCGAAGTCCATCGCGTTGGCCTGGCGCAGGCGCTGGGTGTAGCCCTTGAAGACCTCGGCCACGGCCTGCTCGAAGGGATCGTTGTGGTTGGCGGCCGCGGCGTAGGCGTCGTCATCGATGAGTTCGTTCTTGAGCGCGGAGATCTTGTGCTGGATGGCCTTGGGCGCGAAGCGCTTGGGGTCCAGGTCCAGGTTCTTGGCCACCAGGGTGATCAGCCGCAGCGAGTCGGCAGAGTCATAGATGGAGAAGTTGGAGTTCAGGCCTACGCTGGCGGCCTCGCGGCGGAGGATGCGCACGCAGGAGGAGTGGAAGGTGGAGATCCACATGCTCTTGGCCCGCCCGCCGACCAGGGCCTCGATGCGTTCGCGCATTTCGGCGGCGGCCTTGTTGGTAAACGTGATGGCGAGGATTTCGCCGTGGTGTGCGCGGCCCGTGGCGATCAGGTAGGCGATCCTGTTGGAGAGCACGCGGGTCTTTCCGGACCCTGCGCCGGCCACGATCAGCAGCGGGCTGCCGGAGTGCTTCACGGCCTCTTCCTGCTGCGGATTCAGGCCCAGCAGCAGCGACTCGGCGCTCGGCATCGAGTGCCCGCCATGGCCGCCGGCAGACTCCCACGGAGCGGACCCGCCGCTCCCGGAACCACGCAGCGGCGCGCCGGGTCCGCCGGCCCCTTCCCCACGGGAAGACGCCGGCAGGGCGGCACCGGCGAGGGAACGGGCGGGCTCGGGCGCAGCCTTGTAGGAGCTGCCTGCATAGGGGTCGAACAACATATCCATGGTGATTACAAGTCTAGGCGGTGGGGCTGACACCGGACTTCCGGGCGGTGACGTGGAGCGTCGCGCGGCCCGCCAGGCGGGCGTTTCCGCGGCCCGGATTCCCTGGCCGCGGCTAGGCGAACTGGGGCACGGAGGTGAGCGCCACGCCGAGCTCGCGCACCGCCGTCGGGCCTCCTGCGATGAACCAGTCCAGTCCGTTGACGCGGACGACGGCGGTGTCCCCGCCGGCCGCGCGGACGATCGCCTTGCCTGGCAGCCAGTCCCATTCGGGGCAGCTGTGCTGGAACCAGCAGCCGAGCTCGCCGTCGGCCACCCGGCCGAGATCGCAGGAGCCGGAACCGAACATCCGCAGGGACGCCGCCGATACCGCCGCCGCATGCCAGGGCATGGCCGCCCGGGGGTCGGCGAGCCAGGTGGGGTGGATGTAGGTGGCGGCGCAGAGTTCGGCGAGCGGGGTGGCGGAGGGGCCGCTGATCCGTTCGCCGTTGAGGGTGGCAGGGTGGTCTTCGCCGCCCAGCCAGAGCTTGTCCGGTTCCGGCTGGTAGACGGCGCCGAGGACCACGTCCGGGTCGGGGCCGCCGCCGTCGCGCTTGAGGGCGATCGCCGAGCACCAGTACGCCGAACCATGCAGGAAGTTGAAGGTGCCGTCCACTGGGTCGATCACCCAGGTGCGGCCGCTGCTGCCGGCCACGGAGCTGCCTTCCTCCCCGAGGATCCCGTCGTCGGGGCGGCAGCGGCGCAGCTGCTCCAGCACATAAGCCTCGGCCGCCCGGTCGGCGGCGGTGACGACGTCGGACACGGACGTCTTCCGGTCCGCCTGGAGCCCGCCCATCCTCATCAGGAGTGCGAGCTGACCGGCCTCCCGGACGAGCGCCGCGGCCAGTTCGTAGTCGTCGAGTGCGGGATCGAGTTCAACAGCGGAGTGCCTGCCAGTGGTCATGGGTCCCAGCCTATCCGCGAGGGGCCCCGGCCGAGCGCAGCGAGGTTGGGGAAGCGGATAGGCGCTATCCGCGAGGGCCCCGGCCGAGCGCAGCGAGGTTGGGGAAGCGGATAGGCGTTAAGTGGCGGGATAATGGTTGGATGGCCAAGACCCCCGCACAACGGATCAGGAAGCACGGCGCCAAGGCAGCCGTCCCCGTGAGCCACCCGGCAACCACCGTAAACCCCACCACCAAGCGCACCCCGGCCCAGGCAGAAGGCAACGGCAAGCTCGTGGTCATCGCCGGCGTCGTGGCGAGCGTGTTCCTGTTCTGGTACCTGCACCTGCTGACCCTGAACCAGATGACCCAGCTGTCCGGCGGCCTGGCCATGCCGGATTCCCTGGTCGGCGGCTTCTCCGCCGACTACGTCCAGCAGCTGCACACCGCCATGAATAATGACGCCCGCGGCCAGCTGGGCTACATCCACAAGACCGCCGGCACCCTGTTCCCGCTGATCTTCGGCTTCAGCTGGCTGCTGCTGGTGGGCATCAACGTCTCCCGCAAGGCGCTCCGCTGGGCGCTGTGGGCTGCGCCCCTGGCTTTCGCGGTGGTGCGGTTGTGGGGCAACGTCGCGATCGACGCCGCCCTCGCCCAGGCAACGCCCGACGCCGGGCAGGTCGCCTTGGCGTCTGCCCTCACCGTGCTCGGCTGGGTGCTTTTCCTGCTGAGTCTTGCCGGCGGAGTGGCCGCCGTCTTCCTGGGGCGGCGCCGCGCGAAACGCGCCCGACCCGCCTAGCGCCCGGGCGCTGCGAGCCGACGGATCCTCCGGCGTTCACCGTGCACCCGGTAGGCAACCGTGAGGCCCACCAGGGACAGCCCCAGGATGATCGGGTAGGCCATGGTCCGCTCGATGGATCCGGGTTCGTCCACCCGGAGCGCCGCCGCCAGCACGTATACGGTGGCGCCGAGCGACACCACCCCGAAGAGCAGCACCATCCAGGACATGGAGCTCCGGCCCAGCCACACCAGGCCGAGGACGGCCAGGGCGATCGGGGCGGCGACGAAATAGAGCCCGGCCCCGGTCAGGTGCCAGGCCAGTTCCGTGTCTTCGGGGATGAGGCCGACCATCGCCTGCCCGATTCCGGCCACCAGGATCAGCGTCCTGACCGCTCCTGCGGCGAGCCAAGGAACGTTGCCCGGTCCGGTACGGATGGCCCGTTGGCCCGGCGTTGCTGCCACGGACAGGACGGCGGAGCTGAGCAGCACGGCGCCGAGCACCATCGCCACGCCCTGCAGCACGAAGGACGCGTTCATGAGCCAGTTCAGCGGGGAGCACACCTCGTGGCCGTTGAAAGGGCCGCAGTTCGCGGCGCCGAGGTCGCTGATGACGTGGGAGCGCCGGTCGTAGGGCGGCGAGCCCTGCCACGCGGCCATGGCTATGGCTTCGACCACGAAGTAATGGATGAGGCTCAGGGAGGCCCAGGCACCTACAAGTTCGCGCCGTCCGGCGAGGTCCGGCAACAGTGCGCGGTCGCCCGCCTGCGGGGTACCCGCCGTCGTCATAGCGCCCAATATAGACCCGCGCCGTCCGACGGCGAAGGGCAAGCCTGAGCCTGGGCTACGGGGCCTCTGCTCCGCCGGAAAGGACGGCACCGGCCTGGACGGCGCGCTGGTGGGCGCCGGCCTTCTCGAAATACTCCATGGAATGTTTCACGCTCAGTTCGGCAGCCTGCCGACGTCCGTCCGCAGCTTCCGCGCGTGCGAGGAGCAAGTAGGCCTCCCCCGCGTTCTGCGGCGGGAGCTTGTCCGCGGCCCCGGCGACCTCACTCAACAGGGCGACGGCGGCCGGGGCGTCTCCGGCCAGGAAGTTCCAGTGGGCGCGGACGTAGCGCAGCAGGAGGATTTCCTCCTCGCTGCCGCCCACGATTTCCGTGGCGAGCTCGGCCCGCTCGATGCAGCGCAGCGTCCCGGAGTCGGCAACGCCCGCGGCGAGGCGCATCGCGGCCGAGGCCTTGTTGAATTTCGCCCAGACATCGAGGTTGCTCGAGGGCGAAAAGGTGTCGGCGGCGAGTTCGTGGTGCTCCAGGCCCTCTTCCACCTTGTTGCACAGGAAGGCGACGTTGCCGATTACCCAGTACGCCTTGCCTGCCAGCTGGTCGTCCATGTCGTCCGAGATCCGGGCCGAGAGGGCCAGCGACTCGGCCCAGGCTTCGTCCAGCTTGCCGGACTCGGCGAGCGCCGCGATCAGCGCCTGGCGGGCGTGGACTTCGAATTCGGCGTCGGCCTCGTCGGCAAGCAGCTCGACGGCGGAGCGCGCGGCGTCCGCCGCATCGTCCAGGAGCCCGGCGCCCTGGATGGACTTTGCGAGCAGGATCAGCGCCCTGGCGCGGTCCTGGGAGGAGGCGCCGGCCGGGGGAACCTGCGACAGCGTCCGGGCGAGGTCCGCGGCGGGGCCGAAGTCTCCGGCGTCGAGCAGGTTCTCGGCCTGCAAGAACACCATGTTCCACCAGCCGGAGGCGTCGCCCTCGTCGCGGGCCGTCCGGGCGGCATCGCCGGCACTTTCCGCGGCCTTGGCGAATTCGTGGCCGGCCCGGTATTCCCTGGCGAGCAGCTCGGCGGCTGCGTAGGACGGTGTCCCCCTGTTTTCCGACATGACCTCATTATCCCGAAATCGGCGGTACATGGTTTCAGGCCGGGACGCACGGCGGGGCATATCATTTTCCCCGGAAATCGTAAACCCAGGCTAGTGACACGGCGTGTCGCAAATCGCTATACTAACTACGTTTCACTCCGTTCTCTTGCATCACACCAGTCACCTAACCAGGAGTATCTGTATGAAAAGAACTGTCGCTACTTTCCTTGCCGCTGCCGCGCTTGCGGTGGCTGGGTTTTCCACTTCGGCAGCCATTTCGGCAAGTGCCGAACATTCCGCACAGGATACTTCCGTTGCGACCGGCTGGTGGCCGAACTTCGCGAAGACTTCCGTAGAAGCCACCGGCTGGTGGCCGAACTTCGCCAAGACCTCCTCCGTGGAGGCTACCGGCTGGTGGCCGAACTCCACCACCACTGGGAACGATCTCTAGAACGAAACACAGTTGAGGCAAGCAAAGGGCGCCGGATCACCTCCGGCGCCCTTCGCATGTCCGGACGTTTTCGAGTGGCTTTCGCGTAGTTTTGCGCGGCCAGGCGCGGTTAGGGAGCGCCGAGCAGGCGGACGAAATCGGCGGGGGGCACGGGCCGGCTGAAGTAGTAGCCCTGTCCGCTCGCGCAGCCCAGCCAGGACAGCTCCGCGGCTTGTTCGGCGGTCTCGATCCCTTCGGCCACGGCTTCCATTCCGCAGGCGTGGATCAGTTGGAGCACAGCGGCCACGAAGTCCCGCTGGCCATCGTCCGTGCCCAGCCCTTCAATGAGGGAGCGGTCGATCTTGACCACGTGCACGGGCAGGTTGCGCAGGTAGCTGATGGAGGAGTATCCCGTGCCGAAGTCGTCGATTTCCAGTTGGACGCCCAGGTGGCGGAGGCCGGTCAGGGAGTAGCGGTCAAGGTCCGAGCCATTGACGGCCACGGATTCGGTGAGTTCGATGACCAGTTTCGAGGCGTCGACGTTCGTATCGGTGAGCGCGTCGCGCACCCGTTCGATCAGTTCCAGGCTCCTCAGCTCGGTGGGCGAAATGTTCACCCGCATGCTGAAGTCGTCGACGAGCCCGGGCGTGTCGAGCCAGGTGCGCAGCTGCCGCAGGGCTTCCCGCAGGACCCAGTCGCCCAGGTCCACGATGAGGCCGGTTTCTTCGGCCAACGGGATGAAGCTATCCGGCATCAGCATGCCGCGTTCCGGGTGGTTCCACCGCACCAGTGCCTCGGCGCCCTCCACCCTGCCGCTGGCTAGCTCCACAACGGGCTGGTAGTACAGGACCAGCTGATCTGTGCGGATCGCCTCACGCAGCTCGGTGATCATCTGCCCCTGCAGTCTGCGGGCATGCAGCAACGCCGGCTCGAACACCTTCACGGTATTGCGCTTCTCTGCCTTGGCCGCATACATGGCGGTGTCGGCTTCCATCACGAGTTGCTCAACGGGCTGGCCCGCTTCGGCGACCCTGAGCCCGATACTGGTGCCGCAAACGATCCGCAGGTCCCCGATCTCGATGCTTTCCGCCAGGGCACGCAGGATCCTCTTGGCTACGCCGCGGGCCTGCACCACATTCGACTTGGGCAGCATCACCGCGAACTCGTCGCCGCCAAGCCTCGCGACGGTATCGCCTTCGCGAACTGCGTCGACGATACGCTTCGCGGTAATCCGCAGCACGTCGTCGCCGGCGCTGTGGCCGAGCCTGTCATTGACGCCCTTGAAGGAGTCAAGGTCCAGGACAAGCAGGGCGGGCGGCAGTTCGCCCTCCGCGGATTCGGCAAGTTCCTGGCTGAGGGCCCGGTTGAGGGCGGTGCGGTTGGCCAGCTGGGTTAAGGGATCAGTCAGGGCCATCCGCTCGAGCTCGATCTGGGCTTCGCGGAGCATGGCCGTCCGGCTTTCCACCCGTTCTTCAAGTTCCCGGTAGACGGCCTGGAGGTCATCGGCCATGAGGTTGATTCCGGCGATGACGGCGGCAACTTCGTCCCGCGGGCCTGAAAGCGGGATGCGCGTGCTGAGGTCGCCGTCGGCGATGCGGATGACCCCTTCGACCAGCGCCAGGAGGCGCGGATCCTGCGGCTCAGGATTCACGAAGGTAACCTGCCAGCCACTCCCGGGCCGCAGCCTCGGACGTAAAGAACCGCGCAGGAATGGTCTTAGGCGTCACCCTCAGCAGGAAATGCCCGATGACGCGGTCCACGGGGCTTTCGCCGAGCAGGGCGAGCGCAGAGACAGTCTCGGCGGCCGCCGAAACCGCGCGGGCGCCGTCGTTGATGTCCAGCACGCCGGTGACCGTGATCAGCAGCGGGCGTTTGCGGCCATCGGCTTTCGTGGACACCATGCTGGCGGCCAATAGGGCTTCCGGGGCGCGGACATTCGAGCGGACCGGAAGGACCACCTCGACGATGCCGTCATTGGCCAGCCCGACCTCAATCGGCTCGGCCCTTCCCAGGTCCTTGCCTCCTGCGTGGCGCGCGATCTGCTGATTGCTCATGGGTCCCGGGTCCTGCCGTGGCGATGGTCTTCCTGCGGCTCCGACTCGCCAGGTGTTTCGTCGGCGCCTTGCAGCGGTGGACCAATGATAAGTCACTCCTGTCACATCCGCTCCTTTCTGTCCCACGCCGGGGCGGCCGCCGCGGCGTGGGCCGCGATCCGCCGGGCCCGCCTCACGCGGGCGGCAATCAGCAGGCCGGCCACCGAGAATCCCACCGTCAACGGATACGCCATCAGCCGCTCCAAAGTGCCGGGTTCGGGCAATTCCATGCGGGTCACTGCGCCGACGGCGAGCGCCCCGAGGCATAACGTGCCGCAGGCGAGGAGGAACCAGCTCAGCCTGGTGTGCGGAAGCCACAGGAAACCGAGGAGCAACAAGGCAAGTGCTCCCCCGATGAAGTACATGAGCGCACCTGCGAAATGCCACGGCGAGCCTAGGTCTTCCGGCACCAACCCCACAATCACGGTTCCGGTACCCGCCGCTCCAGTCAGCACGCGGACACCCACCGCCCCGCTCCAGCTCCGGCGGTATGCCGCACCCTGCTGGATGCGCACGCCCGGCCGCGCCGCGATGCAGAGCATCGCCGAGCCCAGCAGCATGGCGCCCAGGAGCAGCCCTAAGCCCTGAACCACGAACGAGGCGTTCATGAGCAGGTGCAGCGGGGAACAGAGGTCCCGCCCGTCGTAGATGGCGCAGTTGATGGCGCCGAGGTCGCTGATGAAGCCGGTGCGGCGGTCGTAGGGTGCCGGGGCGGCCCACGCCTCGATCACCGCGGCCTCGGCGGCGAAGTACTGCACCACGCTGAGCTGGGCCCACGCGCCGACGAGGGAGCGGGGATTTCCGAGATCGGGCAGGAAGCTGCCCGGCACGGCCGGGGCGGACGTCTGCTTTCCCATCAGGCCCCAGCCTAGTCCCCACCGCCTCCCTAGGCTCGCGCGCTCGCCCAGGGAACCCTGGCGGCGTGGGCCTGTTCTGGCGGCCCGCCCGCAGCTTGTATGCTTAGATGCGTGTCCGGCGCCTGGCCGAATTTTGCAGGCTTCGAGCATTGCCTGCCCTCGTAGCTCAGTGGATAGAGCACGGCTCTCCTAAAGCCGGTGTCGTTGGTTCGATTCCAATCGAGGGCACTTGACTGACCAGCAGCCCGTCCCGGACCTCCGCGCCTGGCTGGCCGGCGGCTGGACCGTGGAGCGCACCCTGTGGGACCGCGCCAGCGGTACCCGCGGAACCTTCACCGGCGTCGCGCACTACATCGAAACGCCCGACGGCGGCCTCCACTACCGCGAAAACGGCACCCTCGAATGGGGCAGCCACAGCGGCCCCGCCTCCCGCGAATACCTCCTGCGTCCCGCGGACACCCCGGACGCGATGGACATGTTCTTCCCCGACGGCCGGCCGTTCCACCGCTTCAGCTTCAGCCGGGACGCGGCGCAGGACCGGCACTGGTGCGACCCCGACGACTACGCCGTGGACTACCGCTGGCTCGGACCCGATTCCTTCGCCTACAGCTGGGATGTGCACGGCCCGGCGAAGGACCTGTTGCTTGAATCCGTCCTGAGGAGGGAACCGTGAGGGATCTGATCGTCGTCAGCGCGGTCTGTGTGTACGACCACGCCGGCCGCATGCTGACGGTCCGCAAGCGCGGCACCGACAAGTTCATGCACCCCGGCGGCAAGCCGGAGCCGGGCGAAAGCGCTGCCGAGGCGGCGGCGCGGGAACTCGCCGAAGAGGTGGGCATCCTGATCGCGCCGGGCGAGCTCGAACCGCTGGGCGTCTACCTGGCCACGGCCGCCAACGAGGCCGCCACGGACATCCAGGCCACCGTATTCACTGCGCCCGGCACGTGGGAGGCGCACCCCTCAGCGGAAATCGCCGAGATCCGCTGGCTCGAGCTCGAGGGCGAACTGCCGGAAGACCTCGCCCCGCTCCTCACCGAGCACGTCCTCCCGGCGCTCGCCAAGCGGTAGCCCGCCCAGCTAGCTCGCAGTTAAGGCCGTTTTGAGCGCTCAAAACGGCCTTAACTGCGAGTCAGTTGGGGGTCACAGCTCGGGAACCGCCTCCTGCGCCACCGCCGTCGCCTCCGCGAACTGGGTGTTGTACAGCTCGGCGTAGCGGCCGTCGGCGGCGAGCAGTTCGGCGTGCGTCCCGCGCTCGATGATCCGGCCGTCCTCCACCACCAGGATGGCGTCCGCGGCGCGGATCGTGGACAGCCGGTGCGCAATCACGACGGCGGTCCGCCCCTGGAGTGCCTCGCCCAGGGCCGCCTGAACGGCGGCTTCGCTCGTGGAGTCCAATGCCGCCGTCGCCTCGTCGAGGATGACGACGCGCGGCTGGGCGATCAAGAGCCGGGCAATGGTGAGCCGCTGCCGTTCGCCGCCGGAGAGCCGGTAGCCGCGCTCTCCCACCACGGTGTCCAGGCCGTCCGGCAGGGAACGGACCATGGCCTCCAGGCGGGCACGGCGCAGCACGTCCCACATTTCCTCATCGGTGGCGCCGGGCCGGGCCAGGCGCAGGTTGGAGGCGATGCTCTCGTGGAACAGGTGACCGTCCTGGGTCACCATTCCGAGCGTGTCGCGGAGGGAGTCAAAGGTGGCGTCCCGGATGTCCAGGCCCGTGCCGGGGCCGTAGCCGCCCAGGCGGACCGCGCCGGAGTCCACGTCGTACAGCCGGGACAGCAGCTGCGCCACGGTGGACTTGCCGGCGCCCGAGGACCCCACCAAGGCTACGGTCTGTCCGGGCTCCACCCGGAAGCTGATGCCGTGCAGTACCTCCTCGCCGCCGCGGGTGTCCAGGATCGCCACTTCCTCGAGGGAGGCCAGCGAAACCTTGTCCGCGGAGGGGTACCCGAAGCGGACGTCGTCGAACTCCACCGCCACGGGACCGTCAGGGATGGCGGCGGCGCCGGGCTTTTCCTTGATCAGCGGTTCCAAGTCCAGGATTTCGAAGACCCGCTCGAAGCTGACCAGGGCGCTCATGATTTCCACCCGGGCGTTGGAGAGGGCGGTGAGCGGGGCATACAGGCGGGTGAGCAGCAGGGCCAGCACCACGACGTCGCCGGCCGCCAGCTGCTTCTGCAGCGCGAGCCAGCCGCCCAGCCCGTAGACCAGGGCGAGCGCCAGCGCGGAAACGAGGGTGAGCGCCGTGATGAAGGTGAACTGCAGCATTGCGGTGCGCACGCCGATGTCCCGGACGCGGCCGGCCCGGAGGGCGAACTCGGCCGATTCGTCGGCCGGGCGGCCAAACAGCTTCACCAGGGTGGCACCGGGCGCGGAGAAGCGCTCGGTCATCTGGGTGCCCATGGCGGCGTTGTGCGTTGCGGCCTCGCGGCGGAGGTCGGCCAGCTTGGCACCCATCCGCCGGGCCGGGATAAGGAAAACCGGGAGCAGCACCATGGCGAGCACCGTCACCAGCCAGGAGGTGTTCAGCATGACCACCAGGGTCAGGGCGAGCGCCACCGCGTTGCTGACCACCCCGGAGAGTGTGCCGGCAAACGCCGACTGGGCACCGATGACGTCGTTGTTGAGCCGGCTGACCAGCGCGCCGGTGCGGGTACGGGTGAAGAAGGCGATCGGCATCCGCTGGACGTGGTTGAACACGCGGGTGCGCAGGTCCACGATCACGCCTTCGCCGATCATGGAGGACAGCCAGCGGGTCAGCAGTCCCAGCCCGGCTTCCGCCACGGCCACGATCGCGATGAGCACGGCCAGCCAGATCACCTCACCGACATCGGACCCGGCGATGATCGTGTCCACCACCCGCCCGGCGAGCACCGGGGTGGCCACCGCGAGGATGGCACCGCCGATCGAGGCCAGCACGAAGGCGATCAGCCGCGTGCGGTGCGGCCGGGCGAAGCCCAGCACGCGCTTGAGGGTCTCCTTTGAGAACGGCTGCGAGCCGCTCTTGGCCCGGGTGATGTTGTAGAGCGAGGTCCACGCCACGCGGTCCATGCTCATCGCTGTACGCCTCCTGTTGCGGTGTGCTGCAGTTCTGTGACCCGGCCGTTTTCAACGTGCCAGCGCACGTCCAGCCGGACGTTTTCGAGCAGGCGCCGGTCGTGGGTGACCAGCAGCAGCGCGCCGTCGTAGCTGTCCAAAGCCTCTTCCAGCTGTTCGATGGCCGGCAGGTCGAGGTGGTTGGTGGGTTCGTCGAGGACCAGCAGGTTCACGCCGCGGGCCTGCAGCAGGGCCAGGGCGGCGCGGGTCCGTTCCCCCGGCGAGAGCGAGTCGACGGTCCGGGACGTGTGGTCGGCCTTGAGTCCGAACTTCGCCAGCAGCGTGCGCACCTCGGCGGTGGGCCAGTCGGACAGGACAGTCTCGACGGCGGCCGCGAGGGTGAGGTGCCCGGCCAGCAGGCCGCGGGCCTGGTCGATTTCGCCGATGGCGACCGAGACTCCCAGGGAGGCCTCGCCGTCGTCGGGCTCCGTGATCCCGAGCAGCACGCGCAGGAGGGTGGACTTCCCGGCGCCGTTGGGTCCGGTGATGCCGATCCGTTCGCCGGCGTTCAGCTGCAGGTTGACCGGTCCGAGCGTGAAGCCGCCCTGATGCACGACGGCGTCCCGCAGCGTGGCGACCACCGAACTGGAGCGCGGTGCGGCACCGATGCTGAACTGCAGCTGCCATTCCTTCCGCGGCTCGTCAACTTCTTCAAGGCGGGCGATCCGGGACTCCATCTGCCGCACCTTCTGGGCCTGCTTCTCGGCGGATTCGGTGTTGGCGGCGCGGCGGTTCTTGTCGTTGTCCGGGTTCTTCTTCATGGCATTCCGGACGCCCTGGGAGCTCCATTCACGCTGGGTGCGTGCGCGGGACACCAGGTCGGCCTTGGTGCTGGCGTATTCCTCGTAGCGTTCACGCGCGTGCCGTTTGGCGACGGCGCGTTCTTCGAGGAAGGAGTCGTAGCCGCCGTCGTACACGGCCACGGAGTTCTGGGCCAGGTCCAGTTCGACCACCCGGGTGACGCAGCGCGCCAGGAATTCGCGGTCGTGGGACACCAGCACCACGCCGCCGCGCAGGCCCTGGACAAACTTCTCCAGCCGGTCCAGGCCCTCCAGGTCGAGGTCGTTGGTGGGTTCGTCGAGGAGGACCACATCGAAGCGGCTCAGCAGCAGGGCCGCGAGCGCCACGCGTGCTGCCTGGCCGCCGGAGAGCCCGGTCATGAGGGCGTCGTGCCCCGTCTCCAGGCCGAGTTCGGCCAGCACGGCGGGAATGCGTTCCTCGAGGTCCGCGGCGCCGGAGGCCATCCAGCGGTCGAAGGCCACCGAGTAGGCGTCGTCCGCTCCGGGCCCGCCGCCGCCCAGGGCCTCCGCTGCCGATTCCATGTCCGCGGTCGCTTCGGCGCAGCCGGTGCGGCGGGCGATGTAGGCGGCCACCGTTTCACCCGGAGTCCGTTCGTGTTCCTGCGGCAGCCAGCCGACGAAGGCGTCGGCCGGGGCAAGGCTGACCGTGCCCTCCTGGGACCGGTCAGCCCCGGCCAGGATGCGCAGCAACGTGGATTTGCCGGCACCGTTGGCGCCCACGACGCCCACCACGTCCCCGGGCGCCACCGTCAGGGAGAGTTTGGAGAACAAGGTGCGGTGACCGTGGCCGCCGGACAGATCCTTGGCGACAAGTGTTGCAGTCATTGTTCAATCCTCTCACCGTGCCGGCACGCGGGCGGACCGCGCACGGCACATCGGTTCACGGCACGGTTCCGGGCACGACGGGCCGGGCATGGAAAAACCCGCTGGTCCGGACTTGGGGGGTGTTCGGACCAGCGGGTTCGGGAATCAAGCATAATTCAAGGGGTCCACTACGTAAAATCACGCATACCAGATTCGAAAGCCGAGCATGTCCCTCCCTTCCAAAGCGTTCCAGCGCTGGCTGCATGGAGTTGCCCCCGGCGTCAGCACGTCCGACGTCTGCAGGGCCTCCGGCGTGAAACGGACCACCCTGGCCCAGCAGATGGTCCGCGGAAAAGTGGCGGAATCATCGCTGGTGCGGATCAGCCGGGCCCTGGAGCTCAATCCGGTGTCCGCCCTCGCCTCCTTCGATTCCTATGCGGACCTGCGCGGCACTCCGGTTGCCCCCACGGATGCCGAACTCATCAGCCAGATCGCCGCCATGGACCTGCTCCGTGCCGTCATCGCCCGCAACGACCCGGGGGCGCCGCAGCGCTTTGAGCTGGCTGCCGTCCCGCACGAAACCTCCGTCCGCAGCTGGGTGGAGGCGATCGACGACGGCGAGCTGCGGCACCGGGTCAGCCACGCCACCGGGATCGCCCCGCAGAACTTCTCCGCCCACCTGACGGCGAACCGGATGCCTCCCGAACTGGCCGTCGCCACGGCCCGGGAGGCCGGCGTCGGGCCAGCGGGCGGACTGATCGCCAGCGGGCTGGTCAGCGAAGAGGAAGCCGGGTGGCCGATCGGGGCCCGCCGTGCAGCCCTCGACAGGCTGGGCACCGCCGACCTGGTGTCCCTCGCCGGGGACCGGCTGCAGGCGTTGGGCAAGTCCCTGCACCGCCAGGAACACGAACGAGACCGCACCGAACGAATTTGGGAGAACCTGGGATGACCGCCGTCCTGCCATGGCTGACGCTCTTTGTCTGCGTTGCGATGACGGCGGTGCGGGTCTCCAGTGCCATCAGGGGCCAGAACCGCACCATGTTCTTCCTCTTCGCCTTGCTCTCCGTGGACATCCTGCTGAGCATCCGCGAGCCGTACCTCGCCGTCGACACGGTGCTCGGCGGCTTCAACCTGGCCAACTTGCTGCTCCGTTTCCTGCTCTACGGCACCTTCCTGCTCCTCGGGTTCAGGACTGCCGCCGCCTTCGGTTCCTCGGCGGGGATGCGCGCGATCCGCGGACCTGTCGGCTTGGCGGTGCTGGCCGGGGTGACGGTGCTGACGGCCTGGATCTTCTTCTCGATGGACACGAGGGGCTCGAGCGCCGGATTGTCCGGCCTTCCCCAGACCCCGGCCCTGGAAAGCTACGCGGCGTTGGGCCGGCTCTACCCCGGTTACGTGGCCGCGTGCCTGCTTCCGGGCATCTGGCAGGCTGTGCGCGGTTCAGGCCCGGCTTTGTTGCGCCTCGCCTCAGGCACCCTGTTCCTGGGCTTCTGCCTGCTGCTCCTGTCCCAGGGGTTCCCGTTGGTTCCGGAATCCGCGGCCTGGCTGCGTCCGGCGATCAACTATTCGGCCGCACTGGCCAGCGCCTTGGGCCTGGGCGGAATCTGGCTCTCGAAATCCCTTGCCCGACGCAGGGCCCATGGCTAACGTTTGGTAAAGAAATCCAGAACATACCGCGTAACCTCTTTCACAAACCCATTAGAACGTGCCACAATAATGATTGTGTGAATGAGACGCAGCCTGGCCCTTGAATCATGAACGGGTTTCGAGAAGCCGTGGCGCGGACAGGATCACCATTGGGGGGATGAGTGGTGGCGGGCTGTTGGGGACCGCCCCCACTCAGCCTTTTTAACGGCGGCTCCGGAAGCAATGCCAGCCCGGGTCCGTCAGCAACCCATGGCAAGATGGCATTCATGAAAAGCCTGCTCACCCGCCGCACCGCACTTTCCGCAGCAGTCGCCGCTGCCGCCCTCACTCTGGCTGCCTGCGGCGGAAGCCCCGCACCGTCGTCCGGTTCCGACACTTCCCTGTCCGACATCAAGTCCAAGGGCGAAATTGTGATCGCCACGGAAGGCACGTACCGGCCGTTCAGCTTCCATGAGGAAGGCTCGGGCAAGCTGACGGGCTTCGATGTGGAAATCGCCGAGGCCGTGGCCGCAAAGCTGGGCGTCAAGGCAAGCTTCCAGGAAACCCAGTTCGACGGCATCTTCGCCGGCCTGGACGCCAAGCGCTTCGACACGATCGCCAACCAGATTTCCATCAATGACGAGCGCAAGACCAAGTACGCCTTCTCCGCCCCGTACACCGTGTCCACCGGCGTCGTGGTGACCAAGGACGACAACTCCAGCATCCACAGTTTCAGCGACCTCAAGGGCAAGACCACCGCGCAGTCGCTCACCAGCAACTTCTACAAACTGGCCGTGGAAGCCGGCGCCAACGTGCAGTCGGTCGAAGGCTGGGCACAGGCAGCCACCCTGGTCCGCCAGGGCCGCGTGGACGCCACGGTCAACGACAAGCTGACCTACCTCGACTACGCCAAGACCACCCCCGATTCCGGGCTGAAGGTCGCCGCCGAAACCACGGACAAGACTGAGAGCGCCTTCGTGTTCCGCAAGGGATCCGCGGAGCTGACCACCGCCGTCGACAAGGCACTGGCCGATCTCCGCGCGGATGGAACCCTGGCGAAGATCTCGCAGAAATACTTCGGCGCGGACGTCACCAAGTAGCCGGCAGGCCCTCGGATGACTTTCAACTGGGACCTCGTGTGGAGTTCCTTCGGGCCGATCGTCGGCGGCGCCGTCACCGGCACCATTCCGCTGACCCTGGCCTCGTTCGCCTTCGGGCTGCTGCTCGCCTTGGTGGTCGCGCTTCTGCGGCTGAGCCCGAACAAGGTGCTCTCCGGCGTCGCCCGTTTCTATGTCTCGGTCATCCGGGGCACTCCCCTGCTGGTGCAGCTGTTCGTGATCTTCTACGGCCTGCCCAGCCTGGGCGTGAAGCTTGAGCCCTGGCCGAGCGCGATCATCGCGTTCTCATTGAACGTGGGCGGCTACGCGGCGGAGATCATCCGGGCGGCCATCCTCTCGGTGCCCAAGGGGCAGTGGGAGGCCGGGCACACCATCGGCATGTCCGGCACCCAGACCCTGCTGCGGATCATCCTGCCGCAGGCCGCGCGGGTGTCCGTGCCGCCGCTGTCGAACACCTTCATTTCCCTGGTGAAGGACACCTCGCTGGCCTCCCTGATCCTGGTGACCGAGCTCTTCCGCAACGCCCAACAGATCGCCGCGTTCAGCCAGGAATTCATGGTCCTGTACCTCGAGGCAGCACTGGTCTACTGGGTGGTGTGCCTGGCGCTGTCCACCGCGCAGTCGGCCCTGGAACGCAGATTGGACCGCTATGTCGCCCACTGATCCCGTTGACGCTTCCCTGGTGCTCTCCGCCCGCGGGCTCACCAAGTCCTTTGGCAGCAACACCGTGCTTCGCGGCATCGACCTCGACGTCCGCCGCGGCAAGGTGGTGGCACTGATCGGGCCCTCCGGTTCCGGCAAGACCACCGTGCTGCGCTCGCTCAACGGCCTAGAAGTTCCCGACGGCGGCACGGTGGCTTTCGGGGGCTCCGCGGCTTCCGGCGGCGCTGCCGGCGCTTCGGGCGCCAAGGCCGCCCCGACGGGCGGAGCGCCCTTGGCGCTTGAGTTCGGCCGCCCGGTCGGCAAGCGCGAGATCGCGGCGCTCCGGGACCGCAGCGCCATGGTCTTCCAGCACTACAACCTGTTCCCCCACATGACGGTGCTGAAGAACGTCACCGAAGGCCCCGTCCAGGTCCAGAAACGCCCCAAGGCCGAGGCGGAAGCCGAGGCCCTGCGGCTGCTGGCCCGGGTAGGGCTCGCGGAGAAGCGGGATGCCTACCCCTTCCAGCTCTCAGGAGGCCAGCAGCAGCGCGTTGGCATCGTGCGTGCCCTGGCCCTCAAGCCGCAGCTGCTGCTCTTCGACGAGCCCACCTCTGCCCTCGACCCGGAACTGGTGGGCGAAGTCCTGGCCGTTATCAAGGAACTGGCCGAAGAAGGCTGGACCATGGTGATCGTCACCCACGAACTGGGCTTCGCCCGGCATGTGGCGGATGAGGTGGTCTTCATGGACGGCGGCGTGGTGGTGGAACGCGGACCCGCTGCCGAAGTGCTGGGGGCCCCGACGCAGGAACGCACCAAGCAGTTCGTCAAGCGGATCCAGCACGACGTCTAAACCCAACTGGCTCGCAGTTGGGGTCGTTTTGAGGGCTCAAAACGACCCCAATTGCCAGTCAGTTGGGCGGCGCGGGCCTTCAGCGTCTGAAGCGCAGGGTGACCAACTGGAAGGGCCGGAGCGTCAGCGCTGCGCTGTCCGTGCCCGCCGACACGCCCGGCGCGTCGACGGGACGCTCCAGGAGGTCGACCGGCTGCACTGAGCGGGACTCGAAGTTGGCCGCGACCACGCCGCGGGATCGTTCGCCAAGGGATTCGTAGAGCCGCACGATCACGTCCCCCGAACCGTCTTCGGCCAGCTTCACCGCTTCCACGACGATCGCTTTCCCGGAGACCGTGAACAACGGCTCGGCCGGCTTCGCTCCGGCCACGGTCCGCGGGGCGAGGTTGCGGCGGTAGCCTTCCTCGACGGCGTCCTCGATCGCGGCGCCCGGACGGACGCTCAGCTCCAGGACGTGCATGCCGCGGTCGGCATTCGGGTCAGGAAACTTGGGCGCCCGCAGCAGGGAGACGCGCACATTGGTGGTGGTGCCGCCGTCGTCCCGGACTGCCCGGGTAACGTCATGGCCGTAGCTGGAGCCGTTCGCGATGGCCACGCCATAGCCCGGTTCGCCCACGTGGATCCAGCGGTGGGCGCAGATTTCGAACTTCGCCGCTTCCCAGGACGTGTTGTTGTGGGTCGGCCGGAAGATGTGCCCGAACTGGGTTTCCGAGGCCGAACGGTCCGCTCGGACGTCGAACGGGAAGGAAACCTTCAGCAGCTTTTCCCGTTCCTGCCAGTCCACGGCGGTGGAAATGTCCAAGGACGGCGCGCCCGCCGCCAGGGTAATGCGCTGGGTGATCGTGGAGGACCCCATCTCGCGTTCCACGACGACGACGGCGTCCGGGCCCTCGCGCTCAAGCCGCACCGAGCGCGCTTCGGCCACGGAGCGGACATTGCGGCGGTAGAACTCGTCGATGTCCCAGGCGTCCCACTCATTGGGGGTGTCACGGAACAGTTCGAGGTGGTTGCCGGACTGCCCGGGGGCGATTGACTCCCGCCCGGTGGCGTGGTCGCTCAGCGAAACCAGCAGCCCGTTGCCATCCAGCACGGCGCGGATGATGCCGTTGTCCAGCACGTAGCCGCCGTCCTGTTCGGTGGCCACCACGACGGGCCCGGACTCCGCGGCTTCGGCCGCGGCCAACGCGGGGACCCCGTTGCGGGCGTGGGGCGCGGCATTGAGCAGAAACGGGATCTCCCCCTCGCCGAGCAGCACCGCGGCGGCCCCGGCGATGATGTCCTCCAGTTCGCGGGCAATCGCTGCGTAGTTGCGTTCGGCGTCCTGGTGGACCCAGGCGATGGAGCTGCCGGGCAGGATGTCGTGGAACTGCTGCAGCAGCACCAGCCGCCACAGCTTCTTGAGCTCCGCCGCAGGGTACCGGTAACCGCTCCGCACGGCCGCCGTCGCGCACCACAGCTCGGCCTCCCGCAGGAGGTGCTCCGAGCGGCGGTTGCCCTGCTTGGTGTTGGCCTGGCTGGTGTAGGTTCCGCGGTGCAGTTCGAGGTACAGCTCCCCCACCCACACCGGGAGCTCGGGGTACTCGGCTTCGGCTTTTTCGAAGAAATCCTTGGCAGTGCCCAGCCGGACCTTCGGCGAACCTTCCAGGTCTGCGGTGCGGTGCGCGGCGGCCACCATTTCGCGGGTGGGGCCGCCGCCGCCGTCGCCGTACCCGAACGGCACCAGGGACACGCTTCCCCGGCCGTGCTCGCGGTAGTTCCGTTCGGCGTGGGCGAGTTCGCGGCCGTGGAGTTCGGAGTTGTAGCTGTCCACGGGCGGGAAGTGCGTGAACAGCCGGGTGCCGTCGATGCCTTCCCAGTTGAAGGTGTGGTGCGGCATCCGGTTGACCTGGTTCCAGGAGATCTTCTGGGTCAGGAACCAGCGGGAGCCGGCCGATTTGACGATCTGCGGCAGGGCTCCGGAATAGCCGAAGGAGTCGGGCAGCCAGGCTTCCTGGCAGTCGACGTCGAACTCCTCCAGGAAAAAGCTCTTGCCTTCGAGGAACTGGCGGGCCATGGCTTCGCCGCCGGGCATGTTCGTGTCCGATTCCACCCACATGCCGCCGACCGGCATGAACTGGCCGGCCTTGACCTTTTCCCGGATCCGTACGAACAGCTCCGGGTAGAACTCCTTGATCCAGGCCAGTTGCTGCGCGGACGAGCAGGAGAACACGAAATCCGGGTTGTCGTCCATGAGCGCCACGACGTTGGAGAAGGTGCGCGCGCATTTGCGGATGGTCTCCCTGACGGGCCACAACCAGGCGGAATCGATATGGGCGTGGCCGGTGGCGAGCAGTTCGTGTGCCGAGGCGTAGGCGGGGCTGGCCAGGACTGCTGCCAGAGCGGCCCGGCCGGCAGTGGCGGTTCCGGCGATGTCGTCCGGGTCCATCGTGTCCAGCATGCGTTCGAAGGCGCGCAGGATCGAGTGGCGGCGCGGCAGTTCCGTGGGCAGCTCGTGCATGAGGCCGCTGAGGGTCCAGATGTCCTGGTGGAGTTCCCAGACTGTTTCGTTGAGTTCGGCGATGGCGATCCGTCCCAGCCGGTAGCGCGGCTCGTCGCCCGCCGTGGCCTTGTCCCCCAAGGGCGTGGCAGCGAAGGTCCAGCCTTGGCTGACGTCCGGGTTCGCCGCAGCCTCGACGTAGAAGTCCACGGACATGCCGCCGCCAAGCAGTTTCAGGGGCACGTGCTGGTTGCGGGGCGAGATGGCCTTGATGATGGTGCCGTCCGGGCGCCAGGCGATGCCTTCGCATTGGAAGCCGGGAGCGTCGTCGCTGAAGCCTAGGTCGACGACGACCTCAACCGTAGTGCCTTCTGCGGCACCCCAGTCGTCGGGGACTTCGCCCTGAAGCCGGATCCATTTGGTGCTCCAGGCCCGCCCCCAGGCGGAACCGTGATCAAGGGGGGTGTAGTCCTGGTGGATGGCTTCGGTAGCGGGAACGGGCTCGTCCGGGACGTCCCAGCTGCTCAGGGTCAACGGCACGGTGCGGCCATAGATCGCGGGCGCTATCCGCTCGCGGACAAAGCGTTCCAGGCGCTTCTCGGTCAGTCGCCGGTCGTCGTGCAATTCAGATCCCCCTAGCGCCCCGCCGTCTCTTTCGCGGCCGGGCCGTGAGCCTTAATGGGAAGCAGGCTTGTCATGGTGTGGACAGTACTGCCCCTCCGGAATGGCGCTTCAATTCGATGGATAAAAATCTACGTCGTCGAAGGCCAATCGCCAAGTGATTGCCGACTCTCTCTGCGTGCCCGGGTTCAGGCAGGGGACGCGACGCCGCTCAGGAGCCGCTGGCTGCCGGCATACACGTTGAGGCTGGTGCGGCGGCTGAACCCCACCAGGGTCACGCCGGTTTCCTCGGCGAGCTCCACGGCCAGGCTGGACGGGGCGCTGACTGCGGCGAGCACCGGGATTCCGGCAAGGGCGGCCTTCTGCACCAGTTCAAAGGAGGCCCGGCCCGAAACCTGCAGCACGGTGCCGGACAGGGGCAGTTTTCCTTCGCGGAGGGCCCAGCCCACCACCTTGTCGACGGCATTGTGCCGGCCGACGTCCTCGCGCAGGCACAGCAGCTCCGGGGATCCATCTTCGTGGATCCGGAACAGTCCTGCCGCGTGGACGCCGCCGGTCTTGTCGAACACGGCCTGGGCCTCGCGGAGCCGGTCCGGCAGGGCGGCGACGGTTTCGACCGGCACGCGCAGGCCGTCGTCGGCGGTGTTGTGGCGGAGGGTCTTGCGCACCGCTTCGATCGAATCGGTCCCGCAGATCCCGCAGGAGCTTGAGGTGTAGACCTTGCGGCCCGTGTCCGGCAGGACGACGTCGGGCCGCAGCTGGGCCTCGACAACATTGAAGGTCTGGACGCCGTTCTCGTCTTCGCCTGCGCAGAAACGCAGGGAGACCAGCTGTGCGGCGTCCCAGATCACGCCTTCGGACACCAGGAAGCCGGCAACGAGGTCGAAGTCGTCACCGGGCGTGCGCATCGTGACGGAAAAGGACATCGGGCCAAGGCGGATTTCGAGGGGTTCCTCGACCGCGAGGACGTCCTCGCGGTACCGGACCGGATGCTCGGCCGCCTGCGCGGAGCCATCCAACACGAACTTATGCACCTTGCGTCGCTGGGTCACGCGTCCCATTCAGCTGCCCTCCGGGGTTGAAACATGGTTGACGAAGCCGTCACGCTGTCCTGCTGGGGAGCCTGCGGTTCATAACTCCATCATGGCAAGCACGCAGGTGGGATGCCACCCAGTGCCCGCCATCCGGGCAGCCGCGGTCCAGTACCCCCCGGTTCAGGCGTCCAGCGCGCTCCAGTCCACGGGGCCGGAGGGAGCCTTCCGCGCCGGCTTTGCGGCCTTCCGCGGTTTCTCTTCCTCGGATTTCGGCGCGGGAAGCGGCGGCCCCCACGGGAGGGCGAAGGCCCGGACGGGGGCCCCGAGCTGCACGCCATGCGGTGGAACCACCATCACGCCGTCTGCGCCTGCGAGGCCGCGCATCATGCCGGCGCTGGCATGCTGGGCCGGGGAGGCCAGTCCATAGACGAACTTGAACGGGATCAGGCGGGTGCGGCCCGGCATGGGGTCGAGCGTGGCACCGCACGGAACCTCTCCCACCTCGCCCGGGCTGCCGTGGCCGAGGGCTGCCAGCAACGGCGCCCCGACGGTGAACAGCGCCATCATGGCGGCGAGCGGGTTGCCCGGCAGGCCCAGCACGAAACGGCCGTCCGGCAGTTCGGCCAGTACGGCCGGGTGCCCCGGCCTCATGGCGATGCCGTCGATCAACAGCCGACCGCCCAGTTCCGCCACGGCCTTGCGCAGGTGATCCGTGCCTGAGCGGCCGGTTCCACCAGTGGTGATGACGACGTCGGCGGGGACCGTCTCGGGGGACAGCTCGGCTTCCCGGAGGGCATCGAGCCATTCCTCATAGGAGTCGCCTGCCCTCGCCTGGCCGCCGCGGATGCCCCCCAGCAGTTCGACGACGGCGCCCAGCTGGGGACCGAAGGTGTCACGGACCTGGCCGGGTACCGGGACTCCCTCGGTGACTACTTCCGAGCCGGTGTAAAGGAACTTGACCAGGGGCTTGCCCAGGACTGTGAGTTCGTCGAGGCCGGCCAGCGCGGCGACGGCCAGGTGCGCCGGATTGAGGACGGTTCCGGCCTTGACGAGGACGTCACCGGCAGCGGCTTCCTCGCCGGCGCGGCGGATATGCTGGCCGTTGCGGGGCTCCCCCGGCTTGGCGCTTCCGCCGAGCGCCAGGACCGGCAGGCCGTCGTCGTCGGTGGTGATCACGCCGCTTTCGCTGCGCAAAACGGCCTTGGCACCAGGCGGGATCAAGCCGCCGGTGACAATGGGGCTTGCCTGGTGGGGCGCGAGGCGGTGGCCGCGTTCGGCGAGGATCCAGGGCCCGCTTCCGTTGACGGCCCAGCCGTCCATGGCCGACGAGGCGTAGTGCGGCAGGTCCTGCAGGGCGAGGACATCTTCGGCGAGGGTGCGGCCCAGCGCTTCAGCCAGCGGGACAGGTCCGGCGGGAATGGGGCTTGCACAGTCGAAGGCCAGTTGCCGTGCTTCGTCCCAGAGGTGGTCCAAGTGGCCGTGGTCGTGAGCGGCCTCGGATTCGGTCATCCGGCGTCGGACTCCGCGGTGCCTGGTTCCACAGTGCCTGGTTCCACAGCCACGTAGTCCTTGGACAGTTTGCGGGCCAGAGCCATCGCGGCATCCATCGACGTTTTCTGGTCCGCCTGGCCGGAACCCGCGGCAACGCCCGCGGCAAAGCCAGCCACGAAGGTGGTCAGGGGCGCAGCCGGGCGCACCACCGAATGCGCGGCGACACCGGCAAGGGACAGCACGGCGTCGATGTCGACCTGGGTGTCCTCGAGTTCAAAGGCCTGAAGCAGGGTCCTGCACCATTCTTCGAGGGTTTCTTCCTGGCTCTTCACGACTCGCCTCCACGTCAGGTGCTGGTGTCACGACGGGTTGCCGTGCACGCCGAGCGCAGCGGCGTCGTCCCAGGTATCCACGTCGTCGGCGGCGTGTTCGGGAACCGCGGCGGTCAGCAAATCAAGACTAGCAAGCAGTCTGAACACCGGGGCGTTCGTTAAGGCACCTTCCTCGGCCAGCGCCGCAGTCGCCCGCCGCAGGGCGTCGGTGGCATACACGGCCAGGAGCGGTTGCTTCCTGCCGTCGTCCGAAAGTCCCAGGACGCCGTCGGTCCCTTGGTGACCCCGTACAGCGTCCAGCAGTGGCCCCACCGCCGTCGCGGCATGCGGCATGTCGCAGGCCAGGACCAGGACCCAGGGCGCGCGGGGCTTCCCGCTCCGGCCCAGCTCCTCCAGCCCGGCGGCAATGGCCGCGGCTGGCCCGGCGAAAGGCGGATCTTCCCGGACGGTCAGCGCCCCGGGAGGCAGCTTTTCCGGACGGGGGCCGACGACGACGAGCGAACCCGCCCCGCGCGCCGCGGCCAATGCCCGCTCGAGGAGGGTGGCGCCGTCGTACACCAGCCCGGACTTGGGCACGCCTCCCAGCCGGGAGGACCTGCCTCCCGCGAGGATCATCGCATCGAACTCCACCCGCCCAGCCTACCCGGGCACGCCGGAAGCCGGCCGCACGCGGCCGGGGGTGACGCCAGGCGTCAGGCAGCCGATTCGGGCAAGAGGAAGGGATCCCATGCAGGAGCAGGTTTCTCGAGCTCCTTGATCTGCCAGATGGTCCCGGTGGGGGCCGCCGGAGTGAAGCGCAGCTTCCAGCCCATTTCGGCGGGCGTGTGGTCACTCTTGGCGTTGTTGCAGCGCAAGCACGCTGCCACCAGGTTTTCCCAGGAATCCGCGCCGCCCCTGGATTTGGGGTGGACGTGGTCAATGGTGTGGGCTGTTTTGCCGCAATAGGCGCAACGGTGTCCGTCGCGGCGCAAGACGCCACGTCGGGTAACCGCGGTGATCCTGTTGTAGCGTGGCCGGATGTAGCGGTTGAGGAGGATCACGGACGGACGTCCGAGAATCTCCCGTGGCCCGACGACAGGCTCGTCGCCTTCGGCCACTACGCTCGCTTTTCCGGTGAGCACAAGGACCAGCGCCCGGCGGAAGGTGACTACCGCCAGCGGTTCATATCCAGCATTCAGAACGAGTGTGCGCATGCACGTACCTCTTCACGGCCGCACCCGTCAGGGGCGCGAGGGCCGGCTGCCCTCTGCATGTACGGGCTGTGGATCGACACCTCAAGAGTAAACATGCAAAGGCCGGATCAACGAATCCACGCGCCCCCCCGCGGCAGGTGTCGGGCAATGTTCATGTACCGGCCATATAGGTAACGGCCCCTCCGGGCAGAAGGGAAGACCGCCCTTAACGGCGGAAGCCCCGCAGGGTCAGGGACCTGCAGGGCCTCGCGCGGAGAATCTGGAAATCAGCCGCCGACGCGGATGAAGACCGGGCCGGAGCCCACGTTGGCGCTGTAGAGGGCGGTGGTTCCACCGTTCCAGCCGCCGTGCACAGCCATGCCGTTGCCGACGTAGACGGCGATGTGGGCCATGCCCATGCCACCGTTCTGGTAGTAGATCAGGTCGCCCGGCTGAGCCTCGGCGGCGCTGACGGTGCGGCCGAGGGACAGGTAGTCGGCCGGCCAGCCGTGGAAGTTGATGCCGACGGCGGCCAGGGCATTGCTGGCCAGGGCGGTGCAGTCCTGTGCAACGCCGAGCTGGGCGTAGGCGGCTGCGGCGATCGCTGCACCCTTGCCGCTGGTGACCTTGGTGGCCGGAGCCGAAGCGGCGGTGGTCACGGAAAGCTGGGCAACCGGGGTGTTCGCCTCAGTGGCCTGGGAGGCCGGAGCTTCGGCTTCCTGGACAGCCACGGGGGCTTCCTCGACTACCGGAGCGGCAACGGTCTTGACGGCGGGGCGTTCGAACTTGATGGCGACGCTGGAGCCGGCAGAGATGCTTGCCTGTGCGACGGACTGGACTTCCAGGGTGGAAGCGGCGCTGGACTCGCGGGCAACGTTGGTTTCGGCAGCGTTGGCGGCGACACCGCTGGTCAGCACGAGGCCGGAAGCTGCGGCGATGACCACTGCCTGGCGGCCCATGCCGCCGGCGTTGCTGCCAACGGTCTTGGCGATGACGGCAAGCGGTGCAGTCTTGGGGGCTGCGGCTCGGTGGCGCGCAGGAATAGTGCGTGAAGACACGTAGAAGCCTCTCCCTATGCCCGCGAGGTAAGCTGTCGGATTCGGATGGGAGTCATCCGGCCGCAGGGCAGTTCCATAACGGAAAAGATCTGCGACTTAACCCCAAGGCCACCGTTGGTGATGACCGGAAGTGGGTCCCCCGCCTCTGCCAGACGATGTTTTGCGAACGGATCCTTGAGCAGTGGCAGAGCTAGGCAATCCACTCAAGTGCATCAACTCTCTAGAAGTTGATGCGGTTTAGACGGTACAGCAATTCAGATCGAATGTCACATTCAGGTCACGGTAGGTGACAATCATGCGAGAGATCACCATCAGATCGGGTTACAGCCAGCCCAGCGGCTCGACCACTTGGCCGTTGACCATGACCTCGAAATGCAGGTGGCAGCCGGTCGAAGCGCCGGTGGTGCCGCTGAGGGCGATCACGTCGCCGCGGTTGACGTTTTGGCCGACCGAGACGTTGAAGGACGACAGGTGGTTGTAGGTGGTTTCCAGGCCGTTGCCATGGTCGATTACCACCCGGTTCCCGCCGCCGTAGGGGTGCCAGCCGGCGAAAGTGACCTTGCCGGAGGCTGCCGCGAAGACGTCGGTGCCACACTGGGCCGCGAAGTCACGGCCGCGATGGAACTCACCATAGCCGCCGGTGAACGGATCGATCCGGTAACCGAAGGGCGACACCGAAACCATGCTTGCCAGCGGTGCGCCCAGGGTCCCCTTGGACGATTCGGCCTTGACCGAGCCGGCGGACTGTGCGCTGAGCAGCTGGCGCAGCTTGGCGTCCGGATCAGCCTTGGTGGAGACCGCCATACGGCTGAAGTCGACCTTCGCGCTGGCGGAGACAGGGATCTCGGGCTGGGAACCCGCAGCCAACGCGGCCGCGGTTGAACCGGCTTCGGAGGCGCTCAGGGCTCCGGTTCCCGGGAGCGCCACCGTCAGGATGAGTCCTGTGGCGGCTAGCGCAACGCCGGCCTTTTGACCCACACCGCTCGCGGCAGCGAAGTCCGCCACCTGCTGCAGCGGGCTCCTGCGGCGGCGGCTGCCGGCGCGGGATTCACGGGGCGGCTCGACCCTTGCGACGGCCCGTGGCCGCAGCTCAGCAACGGGGCCGGACGCACGCCTGCGACCCCTGGTGTTCTGCGTGGTCAAAAGGTTCCTCTCTGGAAGCCTGCGAGGTTAGCTGTCGGATTCAGGTCAGAGAGTGCGCAGACCTGGCCCGCAGAAAAGGCACACGGCACAGAGGTATCCCCGAAAGGCCCTGCGTTACGTGCTTCCCGTGCGGACTTCACCCCAAGGCTGCCTTCCGGCAACCAGCGATGGTTCCCCCGCCCCTGCCAATGAACGGATTAATCCACCTGTTCCGCTGGCAGGGTTCGACTCCGGATCAGGTAACGCTTTGGTATCGGCGCTAGTACCCAACTATAGGTGATTAACACCCTCAGTAATAAATTCGTTATCTTCCCGGGCGGGTCAGCCGACGGTCACAAAGACGTGCGCTGCGACTTCCGGCGGCAGCTCCAACGCGCCCTCAATGCCGGGGACCCGGACCGAGATGTAGTCGCCCACCCGTGCCAGCGACACCTGCGCGCCGGGGCGGATGCCGCCTTCGTCCAGCTGGACCAAGAGCTCGGGTTCCACCTGGATCGGCTCAGCCAGGCGGCTGACCACGACACGGGCCTCCGGGGCGTAGTCATCCATGGCCTGCAGGAGGTTCACGACGCCGTCGCCGAACGGGAGCGCGGGGGTTCCGCCGATCCCTTCGAGCCCCGGGATCGGGTTTCCGTAGGGGGATTCGGTGGGGCGGTCAAGGAGTTCGTAGAGCCGGCGTTCGACGCGCTCGCTCATCACGTGCTCCCAGCGGCAGGCTTCATCGTGGACGTAGGCCCAGTCCAGGCCGATGACGTCGGCGAGGAGCCGTTCGGCGAGCCGGTGCTTGCGCATGACCTCGGTGGCCCGCTTGCGCCCGGTCGGAGTCAGCTCGAGGTGGCGGTCATTGGAGACGACAACGAGCCCGTCCCTCTCCATGCGGCCCACCGTCTGGGAAACCGTGGGGCCGGAGTGCCGGAGGCGTTCGGCAATGCGGGCACGAAGAGCCACAATGCCTTCTTCTTCGAGCTCCAAGATCGTTCGAAGATACATCTCAGTGGTATCGATCAGATCCGTCATCCAGCTCAGCTCCTCGAGCACAGTACCTTGCGTATTTTCCACCGTACCGCAAGCGGACAGGCGGCCGATTCGCGGGCATTCCGGCCCGGTATCCAAGCTCCAGCTTAGCTTATTTGGAATTACTCTTGATAATTCAGATGCCGCGCACGGGACACATTCGGCAGGGCGTGGCGCACTATGACAGCCCGGTTCTGAGCTACCGGCGAAGTCAGGCAGAATTGGGGAGGCGATGGCGCACTTCTGCCACCCGCCGCGAACCACCCGGCCGCTACACCATTGGAGCTAAACCGTGAGCGAGAACAGCATCACTATCCCGGCAGACCTGAAGCCCGTGGACGGCCGGTTTGGCGCCGGCCCCTCGAAGGTCCGCCCGGAGCAGATCGAAGCCCTCTCCGCCGCCTCCGCAACCATCCTCGGCACCTCGCACCGCCAGGCACCGGTCAAGAACCTGGTGGGTTCCGTCCGCGAGGGCCTCAGCGAATTCTTCCGCGCTCCCGAAGGCTACGAGGTGATCCTCGGCGTCGGCGGCTCCACCGCGTTCTGGGATGTCGCCAGCTTCGGCCTGGTGGAGAAGAAGGCACAGCATCTGTCCTTCGGCGAGTTCGGCTCGAAGTTCGCTGCGGCCACCAACAAGGCCCCCTTCCTTGAGGCCTCCTCCATCATCAAGTCCGAACCGGGCACCCGCCCCGTCGCGTCCGCCGAGGCCGGCGTCGACGTTTACGCCTGGCCGCAGAACGAGACGTCCACCGGCGTCGCCGCTCCGGTCAAGCGCGTTGCCGGTGCCGACGACGGCGCACTCATCCTGGTGGACGCCACCTCCGCCGCCGGCGGCCTCGACGTCGACGTTGCCGAAGCCGATGTGTACTACTTCGCCCCGCAGAAGAACTTCGCTTCTGACGGCGGCCTGTGGCTGGGCCTGTTCTCCCCCGCCGCGCTGGAGCGCGCCGCCCGCGTCAAGGCCAGCGGCCGCTGGATCCCGGACTTCCTGGACCTGCAGACCGCGATCGACAACTCCAAGCTGAACCAGACCTACAACACCCCGTCGCTGACGACGCTCGTCACGCTCGACGCACAGGTCCAGTGGCTGAACCAGAACGGCGGCCTGGACTTCGCTGCCAAGCGCACCGCGGACTCCGCACAGCGGGTCTACCAGTGGGCCGAGGCCTCCGAATTCGCCACCCCGTTCGTGGCCAAGGCCGAGGACCGCTCCAACGTCATCGCCACGATCGACTTCGACGACTCCGTGGACGCGGCGGCCATCGCCAAGGTGCTGCGTGCCAACGGCATCGTGGACACGGAGCCGTACCGCAAGCTGGGCCGCAACCAGCTGCGCATCGCCACCTTCGTTGCCATCGAGCCCGACGACGTCTCGGCGCTGCTGGCCAGCATCGACTACGTGGTGGGCGAACTGCGCAAGTAGCACGCCGAACACCAGCGGCGCCGCTTCGGGTTTTCCGGGGTGGCGCCGCACTTGTTAACGGAGACTCTGTATCTAATGGAAGCTCAAGGGCGCCCAAGGTTCTAGGACTGGTCCGGGGTTTCGCCGGCGGACACAGAGGCAATCCGGAAGACCCGCAGCCCCCTTGCGCTCCGGTCGAACCGCAGGCGCAGCTGGCGGGCCCTGACAATCCACACAAGCCCGACGAGGGCGGCGGAGATGCCGGCCGCGGCGGCGACGCCGAGGGACCAGCGCGGCCCGGCGACGTTGGCGATCCAGCCCACCAACGGCGCCCCGATGGGTGTCCCGCCCATGAAGATCGCCATGTAAAGTGCCATGACCCGGCCGCGCATCACCGGATCGGTGGTGGACTGCACATAGCCGTTGGCGCTGGTGATCATGGTCAGCGCGAACAGTCCCACAGGCACCAGCGCGAAGCCGAACAAGGTGTAGTCGGGTGCGAGGGCGGCCAGGAGGCTGGCCACCCCGAAGGCCCCGGCGGCCCCGAAGATCAGGCGCAGCCGCGGCCGTCCCCGCCGGGCCGAGAGCAGCGCGCCGGCCACGGAGCCGATGGCCATCACCGAATTCATCAGGCCGAAGGCGCCCGCGTCCATGCCGAATTCCGTGCCCACCATCGCCGCGATGAACAGGACAAAGTTCAGCCCGAGCGTGCCCATGATGAAGATCGCCACGAGGACCACCACGATGTCCCGGCGGTGGCGCACGTACCGGAGGCCCTCAAGGATGCGGCCCTTACCCGCGGCGGCACGGGGTTGCACGCGCAGGGTGCCGGCAGGGATCAGGACCAGGGCCAGGATCATGGCCAGGAAGGTCACGGTGTTCAGCAGGAAGACCCAACCCGGGCCCACCACCACGGTGAGCACACCGGCGACGGCTGGACCGATCATGCGGGCGACGTTAAACGAGGCGCTGTTGAGGGCTACGGCGTTTGCCAGGGAGTCGTCGCCCACGAGTTCCGACACGAAGGTCTGGCGGACCGGGGCGTCCAGCGCGGACACAAGACCCAGCAAGAGGGCAAAGACGTACACGTGCCACAACTGCCCGGCCCCGGCAACCACCAGGATTCCCAGGCCGGCACTCAGCAGGGCCATGATCCCCTGGGTCAGGAAAAGCAGGCGACGGCGGTTGTAGCGGTCCGCGAGCAGCCCTGCCCAGGGCGCCAGGAAGAGCTGCGGACCCAGCTGCAGGGCAAGCGTGATGCCCATGGCTCCGGCGTCGTGGTTGCTGAGGTGGTCGAAGACCAGCCAGTCCTGGGCAGTGCGCTGCATCCAGGTCCCGACGTTGGAGACCAGGGCGCCCAGGAACCAAACCCGGTAGTTTCGGATGTGCAGGGATTTGAAGGTGGACATCAGTTGCCGCCGACTTCCGGATCACCTGCAGGACACCCCAAGACTTATTCAGCCTCGGTTTCGCCGTCGCCGGCAGCGTCGTCGGTTTCGCCGTCGTCTTCAGCGTCGGCGTCTTCCGGCGCGTCGGCGGACGGTTCGCCGGCCTCGGCACCGATCTCGCCGTCGTCGTCGGAATCGCCCTCGGGAGCCGGGGCCTCATCCTCGGGACGGACGCGCTTGGCCCACGGAACCCATTCGGGGGCCAGGATGGATTCTTCCGAGGGCAGCAGCCCCAGTTCGCTCACGGTGACCGTCTTCGAACGGGAATTGCGCGTGACCACGGCGTACCACTGCCAGCCGCCGTAGCCGGGGAGCCTGGATTCGAAGAGGTGCGTGACGACGCGTTCGCCCTCGGACTTCGCCGCGATGTGCGGGCCGATCTCGCTGTCCTTCGCGATGGTTGCGACGGCTTCGCGGGCGACGTCGACGGCGGCAGCCAGGAAGGCGTCCGGCTTGCCGACCCGCCAGACCGGGACGCCGGCGCGCGGCTTCGCTGCCGGGGCCTTCGCCGGTGCTGCCTGGGATGTGGCCGCGGCGGTTTTCCGCGCGGAAGCACCGCCGGCCGCCGCTGCGGGAGCGTCGGCCTGGCCGGCTTCTACGGATTCGGAAGTCATGGGCGACCTAGGCCTCGAGCTCGTCGGCAACCTTGCGAAGGACAGCCGCGATGGCCTTGCCCTTGGCGCCGTCCGGGTACTTGCCGGCGGAGAGGCTGCCGGACAGCTTGTCGAGCACCGAGACAAGGTCCTGGACCACGGGGGCGAGCTCGCGGGCGCCCATGCGCTTGGCCTTGGCAACGGAAGGCAGCTTGTCCAGCACGCGCAGGCCGAGGGCCTGGGCGCCGCGGCGGCCGTCGGCCACACCGAACTCGACACGGGTTCCGGCCTTGAGCTCGTTCACGCCCGCGGGCAGCGCCGATTTCGGCAGGAACACTTCCTGGCCGTCTTCGGCCGCGAGGAAGCCGAAACCTTTGTCCTTGTCATACCACTTGACCTTGCCGGTGGGCACGTATTCAACCTTCTTCGTTCTTGCGTGGAGACACGGCTGGCAGCTCACCGCATCCGCAGGGTCCTGCGGGATCAGGGGCGATTGCCTGCTCCGTGTTGGTCTGTTCCCCCAAGGTTATCGTGCCGCGCCGCGATCCCGCGCTTTGGGACGGGCTGTTAGCGTTGCTTCCATGAGTATCACCGGCTACCGCCGCCCCCTGACGATCGCCGCCGCCGTCGTCGCTTTGCTGTCCCTCGCCGCCGTGGGCGGGGTCATGGCGATCGCCGCCGCGGGCAGCGCCGCCCCTGTCTGGATGACGTCGCTTGCCCTGTACGGCCTGCCGGTTGCCTTCCTCGGGATGCTCATCCTGGTGGTGGACGCCCTGGTCCAGCGCCGCCGGAAATAAGGCAGGTCACGCTGGGTCCTGCGGGCGGTAACGTTGAAGTGATGTCCCTCATCCGCGCGCTCAGCAAAGACCTGGAAGCGCGCAGCGACGACTCGCTGCGGGCCCTGTTCGCCGCGCGACCGGACCTGATTTCCCCTGCGGCCCCGGACTTCGCCGCCCTCGCTGCGCGGGCCAGCGCGCGGGTGAGCGTGCAGCGCGCCCTGGAACGCCTCACCAAGCCCGAGATGCAGGTCTTGGAAGTGGTGCACCTGTGCACAAACCCGGACACGGGGCACGGCGTTTCCGCGGCCGGGCTCAAGAAGGCGATCGCCGGGGCCACGCTGACGGCGCTCGAGACGATCCTGCACCGGCTCGAGGACTTGGCCCTCATCCACCGGTGCGAACCGCCAGCGGGCTCCCAACCACCCGTGTCCAGGCAACGTTTCTACCTGCCGGTGGGGAGCCTGAAGGACGTGGTGGGCATCTACCCGGCGGGCCTGGGCCGCAGCTACACGGAACTGGTGCGGCTGCAGCCGGCCTTCGCGCAGCGCGTGGTCCACCTGGTTGCGGAGTTGCGCCGCAGCGGCGCGGGCGTCCCGGAGGCGGCCACTCCCATGGAGGCCGCCCTCGCTTTGCAGCGCTGGACCTCGGGGCCGAAAGCCCTTGAAACAATCCTCGCCGGCTCCCCGGAGCGAACCCGGGCCCTGCTGGACAAGTTCGGGAACTGGGCCATGGGAGCCGTGCCCCAAGCCCAACGCATGGCCTCCATCAGCAACGAAGGCCCCGACGTCGGCCCCGTCGACTGGCTGCTGGCCCGCGGCCTGCTGGTCCCCCTGGATGCCTCCCATGTGGAACTTCCGCACAGCGTGGGGCTGGCACTGCGCAACGGCATGATCGTGGACCACTTCACGGTGCAGGCCCCACAGCCCGAACTGGGCCTGACCAGCGCCCTGCTCCGCAGGAACGCAGCACTGGGCGCCATCGCCGAGGCCCTGCGGCTGCTCGGTGAGCTGCTCGCTGCCGTGCGCGAGCAACCGCTGGCCACGCTGCGCAGCGGCGGCGTAGGCGTGCGGGAACTGAAACGCCTCGCGGACCGGCTCCGGCTGGAGATCCGCGAGGCAGGCCTCTTCCTGGAAATCGCAGCGCTGGCCGGGCTCCTGCGCCTGGACGTGGACAGCTCGACCTGGATCCAGCCGCCGGGGCTGGAGTGGCTTGCCCTGCCACGCCAGGAACAATGGCTCTGGGTGGTCAACGCTTGGCTGGCGAGCGAACGGGCGCCCTCCCTCGTGGGACAGGCAGTGTCGGCATCCGCCGGCCACCAAGGCAGGCCGAACTCCGCCGGAACCACCATCAACGCCCTGTCCGCCGAGGCCCAGCGCCCGGACGCCCCGCTGATCCGCCGTCGCGTGCTGGACATCCTGCAGGAACTCACGGTGGAGGCGTCCGCACCCGACGGCCGGGCACCCGTCCTCGACGCGCGTTCGGTGCTGGAACGCGCGGAATGGTCCCAGCCACGGATGGCCCGCCGCTTCAGCTCCCTGGTGCCCGGTATCCTGCGCGAAGCGGAACTCCTGGGGCTCATCGGTTCCGGCGCGTTCACCCAGCTCGGCGCGGCGATCGCCGTCGAAGATCCGGACCGGGCGCTGGAAATCCTCGGCGAGCACCTGCCGGCCGCCGTCAACCACGTGCTCCTGCAGGCCGACCTCACCGCCGTGGCGCCGGGGTACCTCGCGCCGGGACTCGGCGAGCGCCTCACCCTGCTCGCCGACGCCGAAGGGCAGGGCCCCGCCACCATCTACCGTTTTTCAGCGGCCTCCATCCGCAGGGCGCTCGACGCCGGCCAGGACGCCGCGTCGATCCTGCAGTTCCTGCACGAGCATTCCGCCACGGACGTGCCCCAGCCGCTGGAATACCTGGTGCAGGACACCGCGTCCAGGCACGGCAGGCTCCGGGTCGCCAGCAGCGCCAGCTTCATCCAGAGCGACGACGAAGCCGCCATCGCCGAGCTCCTCCTGGAGTCCGGCGCGTCGAGCCTGGGCCTGGTCCGGATCGCGCCCACCGTGCTGACCTCCTCGGCGAGCCCCCGGGAGACCGCGAGGGTGCTGCGCGAGCTGGGACTGTCCCCCACCGTGCAGGAGCCCGAGCCCGCCGTCGTCCGTTACAAGCGGACCGCCGCCGTCGCAGGGAGTGCGCGGCCGGTCTATTCGGCGCCGCGCTCGGCTCCCGCGGACGACGACGTCGAAGCGCAACTTGCGGTGCTGCGGCACCGCCGGGGCGGGGCTGCGGAGACCTCCGGCGAGGCGGCCGCACAACTGGGGCTTGAAGCGCTGCAGCGGGCGATCCGGCTGAAGCAGGCCGTGACCATGAACGTTGTGGACGGACAAGGGAATTCCAACAGCGAAACGGTTGTTCCTGTCTCCGTCTCCGGTGGTAGGGTCCGGGTGTTCGACCCCGCCCGGGACACCGAACGGGTGCTGTCGATCCACCGGATTGTCGACGTCGAACCCGCGGCCGGGCAGGCCGCCAAACCACACAAGTAAGGGAGCTTCAGTGAGCGACGGTCCGCTGATTGTGCAGAGCGACAAGACCATCCTGCTGGAAGTGGACCATGAACTCGCCACCGAGGCCAGGCATGCCATTGCGGCGTTCGCCGAGCTTGAGCGCGCCCCGGAGCATGTGCACAGCTACCGGCTCACCCCGCTCGGGCTGTGGAACGCGCGGGCGGCGGGCTTGGATGCCGAAAGGGTGCTGGACACGCTCCTGCGGTACTCACGGTTCCCGGTGCCCCATTCGCTGCTGCTCGACGTCGAGGAAACAATGTCCCGCTACGGGCGGCTGCGGCTGGAGAAGGACCCGCAGCACGGCCTGGTCATGCGCACGGACGACTATCCGGTGCTGGAGGAGGTCATCCGCGCCAAGAAGATCGCTCCCCTGCTGGGACCGCGGATCGACGGCGAAACCGTGGTGGTGCACTCCTCCCAGCGCGGGCAGCTCAAGCAACTGCTGCTCAAGCTAGGCTGGCCTGCCGATGACCGCGCCGGGTACGTGGACGGGACCCCGCACCTGATCAGCCTCACCGAGGACGGCTGGCACCTGCGGCCGTACCAGAAGCTGGCCACGGAGAACTTCTGGGCCGGCGGCAGCGGCGTCGTCGTGCTTCCTTGCGGGGCGGGCAAGACCATCGTTGGCGCGGCCGCCATGGCTACGGGCTGCACCACCACCCTGATCCTGGTGACCAACACCGTGGCGGCCCGCCAGTGGAAGGACGAACTGCTCAGGCGGACGTCGCTGACCGAAGATGAGATCGGCGAATACTCCGGCTCGGTCAAGGAGGTCCGGCCGGTCACGATCGCCACGTACCAGGTGCTCACCACCAGGCGCGGCGGGATCTATCCGCACCTGGAACTCGTGGACGGGCACGACTGGGGGCTCATCATCTACGACGAGGTCCACCTCCTGCCCGCCCCGATCTTCCGCATGACGGCAGACCTCCAGGCCCGGCGCCGTCTGGGACTGACCGCCACCCTGGTCCGCGAGGACGGCAGGGAGGACGAGGTGTTTTCGCTCATCGGGCCCAAACGGTACGACGCGCCATGGAAGGACATCGAGGCGCAGGGCTACATCGCCCCGGCGGACTGCGTGGAAGTCCGGGTGGACCTGCCGCGGGACGAGCGAGTGGCGTATGCGATGGCCGAGGACGCCGACAAGTACCGGCTGTGCTCGACGTCGGAAACCAAGACGGCGCTCGTCGAACAGTTGGTCGCCGCGCACCCTGGCGAACAGCTGTTGGTGATCGGCCAGTACATCGACCAGCTCGACGAAATCGGCGAGCGCCTGGACGCGCCCGTGATCAAGGGCGAAACCTCGGTGCGCATGCGGCAGAAACTGTTCGACGCCTTCCGTGCCGGGGAGATCACCACCTTGGTGGTGTCCAAGGTGGCCAACTTCTCCATCGACCTGCCGGAGGCCTCCGTGGCGATCCAGGTCTCGGGTTCCTTCGGCTCCCGGCAGGAAGAGGCCCAGCGGCTCGGCCGGCTCCTGCGCCCCAAGAAGGACGGCCGGGCGGCCCGCTTCTACGCCCTGGTCGCCCGGGACACCCTGGACCAAGACTTCGCCGCGAAGCGCCAGCGCTTCCTGGCGGAGCAGGGCTACGCCTACCGGATCATGGACGCGAAGGACGTGGGCGCGGCGGGGTGACAACGGTCTCCCTGCGGGCACTCTTCACCCTGTTTCCGGGTGCTCCACGCGGCTGATTCAAGCCGCGAAAATTCCCGGGTCTTGCTCATTGCCGCCCCACTTTCCCGGGTCTACACTCTAGGTGCTGGGTTACATATTGGTAACAGATCCTGAGCTCAGATCAGGGCGGGTGGGGCCGCATCGGCTCTGCCCGCGCACAAGGACGCGTAGATGCGCAGACGGCCCAGCCATTCCTCCGGCACACCACTTCCAGCGATCACTGGTGGTTTCGTGCCGCCCAGCCCACTCCGGCGTGCAAGGAAGCGACGATCAGGGTAGTCCGGCCAGCGCCCCCTGCGCGGGTGGCGGCCGATCAATATTGGGGAGAAATGCTGGGGATTCACCGGTGCCGGACCGTGGGGCCCGCGCCGTCGCCTATTCGCCACTCTGAGAAGTGAGCATACCCATGAAAAACATCTCACGCGCCCGCTGGGGCGCAGGAATCGCCTGTCTCGGCTTGATCATGGCCGGCACTACCGGCGCACAGGCAGTACTTACCGGAACCACCTTCGAAGGCAACGACGGAAACCTCGTTGTCAACACGGCGGGCAATACCGACTGGGCCAATGTGGCCGGCCGGAACACAGGCATCGACAAACCAACGGGACAGACGGACAACTCCTTCGGCCAAGGCACCAAGGAAGACAACTCCAACGTCACAGTGGTGACCGGCTCCATTCCGCCGAACAAGAACGACCTCACCCGCTTCTATGAAGCCTCGGAACAGGGCGCGAATGGCGACATCTTCCTCTACTTGGGGTGGGAACGCCTGGTCAACATCGGCAACGCCAACCTGGATTTTGAAATCAACCAGAAGACCACCACAGGATTCACGACGAACGCTACAGGGCCTGTGACCCTCAACCGCACCGCCGGCGACCTGTTGGTGACCTATGATTTCGGCGGCAGCGGCACTCCGACCCTCGGACTCAATTTCTGGCTTACGGCCGCGGCTGGCAACACTGTTAGCCAGTGCTTCTCGGCCAACGCCTTGCCGTGTTGGGGCAAGCACGTCACCCTGGGCAGCGCAGTCGCTGAGGGCGCGGTCAACACCGGGACAGTCGCAGAACCGATAGCGGGCGGCACTCTCTCCGCCGGCCTCTTCGGCGAAGCCTCGATCAACCTGACTGACGCCGGTGTCTTCCCGCCGAATGTCTGCGAGGCTTTCGGCAGTGCGTTCGTCAAGAGCCGCTCGTCCTCCTCGTTCACCGCGGAAATGAAGGACTTCATCGCCCCGATCCCGGTCAACATCAGCAACTGCGGCAGCATCACCATCAACAAGGTGACGCAGGACGAACCAGTTCCAGGAACGCAGTCCTTCTCCTACACCACGACCAACCTGACCCCATCCACCTTCAGTTTGGTGGGCGGCGGTACGCCGCGGACGTTCCAGAACCTGGTCGCCGGAACATACACCGTGACGGAAGGCACCCAGACCGCGCCATGGAGCTTCGTTTCACTGGTCTGTGACACGGCTACGGGCGTGACCATCACCGGCCAGCAAGTGTCCATTGCGTTGGGCAACGGCCAGAACGTGTCGTGCACCTACACCAACAAGTTCACCAAGGCACAGCCCACGGTTGCCACCACGCAGGACCTGATCCCGAACGACAACTTCATCTTGTCCGGAGGCCTCGGGACGGTGACGGGTTCGATCGTGTTCAAGCTGTACTCCCCGAGTGATGCCACCTGTGCGGGAACGCCTGCGCTGACCCAGACGGTGACTGTCAACGGCAACGGAACGTACAGCACCACGAACAGCACGTTCCACTCCACCACAGCAGGGACATGGCGTTGGGCTTCGGCTTACAGCGGAGATGCCTACAACCTTCCGGCAACTTCGGCCTGTGGCGTTGAACAGTTCACCATCGTCAACAGTGCACCCTGACCACACTGACAGAAAGCAAGGAAACGGAGGGACTCCGGCCTGAGGCCGGGGTCCCTCGTTTGCGCGCGTCAACGACGGCGGGGCCTTGATGCTTCGGGGGCGAGCAGGTAGTCGGCCGCGGTGGCCCGCACCACTTGGCTGACGGTGTCCAGCAGCGGCGACGACGTGCGCCAGCGTTGCCAGTGCAGCGGCACGTCGAAGGGACGGTCCGGGGCAAGCTCCACCAGGCGCCCTGCATCCACTTCCGGCCGGCATTGGATTTCGGGGACGAGCGCCCAGCCGAGGCCCAGGCGGACGGCGTCGAAGAAGTCCTGCGATGCCGGAACATAGTGCCGCGGCCCCCGTACCGGCCGTGCCGCACGGCTGCGGGACTTTTTGAACAGCCCGTCGAGGAAGACGTCCTGGTAGGTGTCCTTCCGGTCGAAGTCGACGGCGGGAGCAGCGTTGAGCTCCTGCGGATCCAGCTGGCGGCCCTCACCGACGTCCGGCAGCCACCGTTCGAGGAAGTCCGGCGCCGCCACGGCGCGGTAGCGCATGGTGCCCAAGGGTTCCACACGGCACCCCTGCACGGCCTCCGGGGTGGCCGTTACGGCTGCCATCACATCGCCGGAGCGCAACAATCCTGCCGAATGCTGTTCGTCGTCCCGCCGGAGGTCGAAGGCCACGTCGAGGCCCGCCGGCATCCTGGCCAGTGCCCTCAGGAACCAGACCGCAAGGGAATCGGCGTTGATGGCGATGGGCATGCTGTGATGCTCGGAGGCACCCGCCGTGAGGCCCAGCTCGCGTCCCGCGTCCGCCTCCAGTTGCGCCATCTGCCTGGCCAGGCGCAGCACCACTTCCCCGGCCGCCGTCGCCTCGACCGGATTGCTGCGCCGCAACAGGACCTGCCCGGCACGGTCCTCCAAGGACTTGAGTCGCTGGGAGACGGCCGACGCCGTGACGTGGAGGTGCCGGGCGGCGGCTTCGAGGGTGCCTTCACTGACGACGGCGGCAAAGGTGTGCAATTGCTCGGAGGAAAATCGGCTCATTAGAATATCTTAGGGATGCTAAGAATCTTTAGCTGGCCTAACCACCTGGACGAACCGTAGCGTCGATGGGGTGGAAATCAGCGCAATCATTCATGCAATCGTCGTTGGCCTCGGCACCGGGCTTGCCCTCATCGTGGCCATCGGTGCCCAGAACGCCTTCGTCCTCCGGCAGGGGCTCCTCGGCCGGCACGTGGCCGCCGTCGTCGCGGTCTGTGCGGTCTCTGACGCGGTACTGATAGCTGCCGGAATCCTCGGCATGGGCGGGCTGGTGAACGCCGCGCCGGCCGTGGTGGTGGCCCTGCGCTACATCGGCGCCGCCTTCCTGTTTTGCTACGCCGCCATGGCAGCGCGGCGCGCCTTCCGTCCGCAGGTTCTGCTTCCCCAGGACGACCACGGGAACGGACTGGCCGATGGCGGGTTGACCGCGGGGACCGGGCCTGCAGGGGCGGGGCGCGATGTGCCAGGGTCAACAGCCCTCGCAACCAAGACCCGCGCAACGGGCCTGGCCCCGGCGCTGGCGACCATCCTGGCCCTGACCTGGCTCAACCCCCATGTCTATTTGGACACTGTGGTCCTGCTGGGCTCGGTGGCCAACGCCCAGGGCGCGGGCCTCCAGTGGTGGTTCGGCGCAGGCGCGGTACTGGGCAGCATCCTCTGGTTCTGCTCGCTGGGCTTCGGAGCCCGGCTGCTCCGGGGGTTCTTTGCCCGGCCCACCTCGTGGCGGATCCTCGACGGCGGCGTTGCCGTGACGATGACCATCCTGGCGGCGGGCCTTGCGCTGGGAAACTAGCGCGCCGGAAGACAGCGCGCGGAAACCCGGGCGGAGCCTTCAGGCCACCAGTCGTCCCTCACGGGCTGCCGGCACGGCATCCACCGTGGCCCAGCTCTCCGGAGCGGACAGCTTCGAGTCTGCGAAGCGTTCGGCCTCGGCCAGGCGTTCGAAGGTTTCGTGCCCGATGCGTCCGGTCTCGGCGTCCAGGTAGTGGACGTGGTATTCGGTGGTGGATCCGGTCTTCGAAGCTGCTTGCTGTACTGCTGCTTCCTGTACTGCTGCTTTCTGTACTGCTGCTTTCTGGTTCATGGCTCCAGTGTGGAACCGGGCACTGACATTATTGTCTTCCCGCCGCGGCGTGTCCGTATCCGGACCGCTGGCCCGGGCGGCACGAAGCCAAGGAACCTGGATATTCCTCACAACAAGCTTCCAGCAAACTCACAGTTACTGGGAGCACCATGAATGTATGAAGAAGAACGGTCCTGAAGCCAAGCTCCTCGTTGTCGACGACGAACCGAATATCCGCGAGTTGCTCTCCACCTCGTTGCGGTTCGCGGGTTTTGACGTCGTTGCCGCGTCGAACGGACGCGAGGCGCTGGCCGCCGTCGAGCAGCATGCCCCGGACCTCGTGGTCCTGGACGTCATGCTCCCGGACATGGACGGCTTCACCGTCACCCGCCGCCTGCGCGCCTCGGGCAAGCACTTCCCGGTGCTGTTCCTGACCGCCAAGGACGACACCGAGGACAAGGTCACCGGCCTCACGGTCGGCGGGGACGACTATGTCACCAAGCCTTTCAGCCTCGACGAAGTGGTGGCCCGGATCCGTGCGGTGCTGCGGCGGACGCAGCCGCTCGAGGACGACGACGCCGTGCTCCGGGTGGATGACCTGGAGCTCGACGACGACGCACACGAGGTGCGCCGCGGCGGCACCGTCATCGAACTCTCGCCCACCGAGTTCAAGCTGCTCCGCTACCTGATGCTGAACCCGAACCGCGTCCTGTCCAAGGCCCAGATCCTGGACCACGTCTGGGAATACGACTTCAACGGCGACGCCTCGATCGTGGAGTCCTACATCTCCTATCTGCGCCGCAAGGTGGATATCGATCCCGATACGGCAGGCCTTATCCAGACCAAGCGCGGCGTCGGATACGTGCTGCGGACGGCGGAGAAGCGCTGACCTTGAGCGATCGTTGGAAGTCGGCCTCCCTGAAGTCACAGCTTGTGGCGATCATCATGGGCCTGCTGCTCCTGGCACTCGCCGCAACGGGCGCCGGAACCCTGACCCTGGTGCGGAGCTACCTGCAGGACCAGGTGGACGACAAGCTGCGGGCCGCCGTCGACCTCGCGCGGCAGCAGCGTTCCTTCGACAAGCTCGAACCCAACCCCGCTGTCCCCACGGATTACTCCCTCATGCTCTTCAGCCCGGGGGCGGCACCGTACCCCTTCGGCGGCGACAAGGACATCCATCCGGACATCGCCAGCTTCTCCCCGGATACCGCCCGCAGCTACGGCCTCCAGCCGTTCCAAGTGCGCGGTACGGACGGGAACAACTGGCGCGTGGTGGCGGTCGTCGTCGTGGACACCAGCACCGGGCAGAACGCGGTGGTGACCGTAGGCCTGCCGCTGACACCGGTGGACAAGGTCATGGAACACGCCACCCTGGTGGTGGTCGGCGTCGGGTTGCTGACGCTGGTGCTGGCATTCTTCATCGCCACGTGGACGGTGGGCCGGTCCTTCCGGCCGTTGGTGCGGGTGGAGAAGACTGCCGCGGCCATCGCGGCCGGCGACCTGTCCCGCCGCGTCGAGATAGAGAACCCGGCCACGGAAGTCGGCCGCCTGAGCGCGTCGTTGAACGCGATGCTCGCCCACATTGAGACCTCCTTTGCCGCGCGCGCCGCCTCGGAGGGCCGGATGCGGCGCTTCGCCGCCGACGCCTCGCACGAACTGCGCACGCCCCTGGTTACCATCCGCGGCTTTTCCGAGCTGTACCGGCATGGCGCCTTGGCCACCACCGAAGACGTCGGAACGGCAATGGGCCGGATCGAAAGCGAAGCCAAGCGCATGGGGTCGATGGTCGAGGACCTGTTGATGCTTGCCCGCCTGGACGAGCAGCGGCCGCTGCAGCTCAACCCCGTGGACCTGCGGCTGCTGGCGAACGACGCCGTACTGGACTCCCGGGCGAATTCTCCCGGTCGTGCGTTCTCGCTTACCGGTATCGACGGCAGCGCGGCGGTTGCGGCTCCGGTGCTCGGCGATGAGGCGAAGCTGCGCCAGGTGCTGGGGAACCTGGTGGGCAACGCGCTTCGCTACACGCCCGAGGGGACGCCGGTGGAGATCGGGGTCGGCGTGCGGACCACGGACGCGGGCGAGATTTCGGTCCTGGAAGTGCGGGACCACGGCGCCGGGATCCCTGTGGAGGAGAGGCCGCGGATCTTCGAGCGCTTCTACCGCGCGGACACGTCCCGGACGCGGGAGACCGGCGGAAGCGGGCTGGGTCTGGCGATTGTTTCGGCGATCGTCGCCTCGCACGGCGGTACCGTGCGGGTGGAAGACACCGACGGCGGCGGGGCCACTTTGGTGGTCAGCCTCCCCCGGCGCGACGGGCTCTCCGGGCAGGGATTTTCAGTCGAAAGCCCGGACGAAGCCGACGCCGCAGCCGGGGCCGCTTCCTAGGCCGGCTCAGCAGCCGGATTGCGGGAGTTGTCCACATAGCGGCTTCGGGCTCTGGAGGGCTGCAATGGCCGGTCCTAGGCTCATTGGCGTGGACCACAGCCAGCCGCATCCGCGGACCCGCCAGAGTCGAAAGGCAACGCCATGAGCGTCATTTCCGTCGATACCGAACTGCTCCAGCTGAAGTCAACCAACGTCAAGGCGACGGAGGACCGGATCAGGGCAGACGTCCAGGCCATGAAACGGGGGCTCGACGAGCTCAACGCCACCTGGAAAGGCACAGCTGCCAACAATTTCCAGAGCTTGATTGCAGAGTGGACGCTCACGCAGAACAAGGTGGAAGCGTCGCTCGCCTCCATCAACCTTGCACTGTCCACGGCCGCTGCCGCTTACGTGCAGACCGAGCAGGGGAACACCCACCGGTTCAGCTACTGAGCGCGGCGCAACCGCCGGAGCGCGCCCCTGCCGGCACTATTCCGACAAGCCGCCATCGAAGCCCTGCGGGGCCGGCCATCCCCCAGGCGGGCCCCGCAGCTCCCCTTGGTTCTCCGGCGCGTGGGTTACCGGGCGCAGTTCCCTCAGCCCTCGGGCGTCCCCTGGTGGAAGCGGAGCCGCCACTGGCCGCGGTCGAGCAGCCAGAGCGAGCTGCGCAGGGATGCGCCGGCACGGGAGCGGCTGCGGTAGTTGAGCAACATGGAGTTTTCGCTGAGCCGGTCGGCGCTCAGGAGCTCCACCTCGATGGCTTCTCCTAAATCTTCTTCGAGGGCCATCAGCATGGCGTCCCTCGTCCAGTAACGGCCGGAGGTGCCGATCTCGGCGAAGTCGGGGTGCAGGAGGACGCCGGTCCTCCCGATGTCCGCGCGGACGTCGGGCCGCAGCAGTTCCCGTTCAAGGCCAAGCACCACGTCCTCGGCCGGGATCTCGCCGGACGGAACGATTTCGTCGTCGAGTTCGCTGAAGAGGTCCGCCTGTCCGAAAAGGCCTGACTCGCCGAAGAGGGCCGGCTCCGCATGAATCCGTGCAGGGGCTGTGGCGCGACCGGCGGCTGCGGGTGCGGCAGGGACGGCTCCGGGTGCTTGTGTTGCGGCGGCAGCGGCCGGTACGGCGCCGCCCGCGGGAACTGCCTGCGCTGCCCCGGGGAATCCGGGGCCGACGCGGGCGGCGGTTCCCTGCTGGTAGGCCAGCGCCACGGCGCGGGCGCGTTCGTCCGCTGCCTCGTTGAGGTCGTGGCCTGCGTGTCCCTTGACCCATTCGAAGGTGTACTTGCGGCCCGCGATGGCCTGGTCGATCTCCTTCAGGAGGTCCACGTTGAGCACGGGTTTGCCGTCGGCCTTACGCCAGCCTTTGCGCTTCCACCCTGCCATCCATTTGGTGATGCAGTTGATGACGTACTGGCTGTCGCACAGGATACGGAGGTCTTCCTGGGGCAGGTGGGCGGTGGACTTGAAGAGGTCCAGCACGGCCATCAGTTCGCCCTGGTTGTTGGTGCCGTGCGGCCAGCCCCCTGCCTGCCAACAGGAGTCGTCAACGTACCAGGCCCAGCCGGCGGGCCCGGGATTGCCGAGGGCGGAACCGTCGGCGGCAGCAATAATCGTCATGCCTTCAATCCTGCCAGACCGGGCTGACAGCGAAGCCCGCAGGGAAAGGAGCCCCGGACCGGTACCGGAAAAGCCTGCCCGGCGGCAGTAGCGGAAAACGCCGACGGCGGCCCTCACCAAGGTGGGACCGCCGTCGTGCGTTTTGTGCGAAGCCGCTGGGCCACGCGCCCGGGGATCCCGGTGTGCAACGCGCTCCGCGCACTGCACACCGGGAGTGCGTGGGGACTAGAAGCCGCCCATGCCACCCATCTCGTCGGCGCCGGGGCCAGCCGGGGCAGCCTTCTCGGGCTTGTCGGCAACGACGGCCTCGGTGGTCAGGAACAGACCGGCGATGGAGGCAGCGTTCTGCAGGGCAGAGCGGGTGACCTTGACGGGGTCGTTGACCCCGGCAGCCAGCAGGTCCTCGTAAACGCCGGTAGCAGCGTTCAGGCCGTGGCCGGACGGCAGGCCGCGGACCTTGTCCACCACAACGCCCGGCTCGAGGCCGGCGTTGAAGGCGATCTGCTTCAGCGGGGCGTCGATGGCGACGCGGACGATGTTCGCACCGGTTGCTTCGTCACCTTCGAGCTGCAGGTTGGCGAATGCCTTGGCGCCGGACTGGATGAGGGCAACGCCACCACCGGCCACGATGCCTTCTTCAACAGCAGCCTTCGCGTTGCGGACGGCGTCCTCAATGCGGTGCTTGCGTTCCTTGAGCTCAACCTCGGTTGCGGCACCGGCCTTGATGACTGCAACGCCGCCGGCCAGCTTGGCCAGGCGCTCCTGCAGCTTCTCGCGGTCGTAGTCGGAATCGGAGTTCTCGATCTCGGCGCGGATCTGGGCCACACGGCCGGCGATCTGCTCGGCGTCGCCGGCACCTTCAACGATGGTGGTCTCGTCCTTGGTGACGACAACCTTGCGGGCCTTGCCCAGCAGTTCGAGGCTGGCGTTCTCCAGGGAGAGGCCTACCTCGGAGGAGATGACCTGGCCACCGGTGAGGATGGCGATGTCGGCCAGCTGTGCCTTGCGGCGGTCACCGAATCCCGGAGCCTTGACGGCGACGGACTTGAAGGTGCCACGGATCTTGTTGACGATCAGGGTGGCCAGGGCCTCGCCCTCGATGTCTTCGGCGATGATCAGCAGCGGCTTGTTGGACTGCATGACCTTCTCCAGGACCGTGACGAGTTCCTTCACGTTGGAGATCTTGGAGTTGACGATCAGGATGTACGGGTCTTCGAGGACCGTTTCCTGGCGCTCTGCGTCGGTGACGAAGTAAGCGGAGATGTAACCCTTGTCGAAGCGCATGCCCTCGGTGAGCTCAAGCTCCAGGCCGAAGGTGTTGGACTCCTCGACGGTGATGACACCTTCCTTGCCGACCTTGTCCAGGGCTTCGGCGATGAGGCTGCCGATTTCGGAGTCGCCGGCGGAGATCGACGCGGTGGCGGCGATTTCTTCCTTGGTCTCGATTTCCTTGGCGGAGTTCAGCAGTTCGGCGATGACGGCGTCAACGGCCTTCTCGATGCCGCGCTTGAGGGACAGCGGGTCGGCACCGGCGGCAACGTTGCGCAGGCCTTCCTTGACCAGGGCCTGGGCGAGAACGGTAGCCGTGGTGGTGCCGTCGCCAGCGACGTCATCCGTCTTCTTGGCAACTTCCTTGACCAGCTCGGCGCCGATCTTCTCGTACGGGTCGTCGAGTTCGATCTCCTTGGCGATGGAAACACCATCGTTGGTGATCGTGGGGGCGCCCCACTTCTTTTCCAGGACGACGTTGCGGCCACGCGGGCCGAGGGTGACCTTGACGGCGTCGGCGAGGGTGTTCAGACCCCGCTCGAGTCCGCGGCGTGCCTCTTCATCAAATGCAATGATCTTGGCCATAACGGCGGTAGTCCTTTCGGGACAGTCGTTAAGAAGGAGCCCTGCAGCGGTGCCCGCGACGGACGGTCAGTTCCTTGCGGCCTCTGTACGCCGCGCAGTCCAGACCTCACCTCGGCAAGGTTTTCTTGATCCCTGGCGACTGCGGCCCCATCGACGGCCGGAACCGGCGAGGATTAGCAGTCAATGCCAGTGAGTGCTAAGTCAATAATTAGCACTCACCCGGGGAGAGTGCAAGCACAAGGCCGGAAGGATCAGACCTGGCGGGGCGTTGTTCGCCAGGGGTGATCATCCCGGGGTCAGGAAGCAGCGGAACGGGTGGCTGCTTCCTTGCCGGACATTTTGGCCGTATTGTCCGGGCCGTAGCTGAAAACCATGTAGTTCGCCGAGGTGATGTCGCCGTTGGCATCAAAGGCGATCACGCCCGATTCACCGTCGTAATCCGGCGTCTTGCCGGCGTTCAGCGCGGCCACGCACTCCCGGTACGTGCGGCACGGGGTCCGGTCCTTCCCCGCTGCGGCCTTCGGCAGCACCCCGCCGGACACCGTGGTGAGCGAGGCAGCAACGGAGGCTCCGGCGTCGTCCTCGGCAGCGGCGGCCGCAATGGCCGCCAGATTCACGGCGTCGAACGTCTCGGCAGCGAAGGTCGTGTCCTTCAGCCCCGGGTCGATCCCCAGCAGTTCGTTCTGGAAGTCGGTCCCCGGGAAGGTTCCCGGCAGCACCCCGCGGGCGCCGTCGAGCCCCCCGGCGCCCACTTCGCTGCCGTACTGGCGGATGGCGCCGTCGCTGAGGAGCAGCTTCTTTCCGGAAATGCCCGCGTTGAGCAGTTCCGCGAGGGCGGCCTGCGCTCCCCCGCGGGCAACCACGACGACGGCGTCCGGCCCCGCATCCCTGAGAGTCGCCACCGCGGATCCGGCCTTGCCCTCGGCGAAGCCTGCCGCCGGCAGTACCTCCATGCCGAGCCGCCGGGCGGCGTCCTGCACGGCGCCCGAGACCGCAGTGCCGTAGTCGTTGTCTTCGTGCAGCACCGCAAGGCGCTTCGCACCGCCGTCGCGGGCAAGCTTCGCGAGCACGCTCCCCTGCGCGGAGTCGGCGGCAGCGGTACGGAAGTAGTACCCGCCGCTCCTGTAGCCACTCAACGCCGTGGCCGTGTTGGCCGGCGAGATCACCGGGACCTTGGCGCGGGAGAGGACGTCAATCGCTGCCGGGGCATGGCTGGAATCGCTGGGTCCGATGACGACGTCGGCGCCGGCGTCGAGCAGGGCACGCGCCTGGGTCCCGGCGTCGCGGCCGAATTCGGCCGAGTCGGCCGCCGCATTTTGCGGGAGGAGCTCCACGGGCTGGCCCTTGTGCCCGCCCGCGGCGTTGATCTGCTTGACGGCGAGTTTCGCGGCCGCGAGCTCCGACTGGTTCAGGAATGCCGAGCCGCCGGTGTTGTCCAGCAGCAAACCGATCCGCAGGGTGCCGTCGCCACTGGCCTCCACGGAATCCAGTCGGGCATTTCCGAGCGGCGCGACGCAGGCGGAGACGCCAAGGACGAGGCCTGAAACAAGTGACAGGGCCCAGATACCACGGTTGGGCGCTGGACGCCGGCCGAGCGCTGACTGCACTAGATCAACCGGACGCTCTCTGCCTGCGGCCCCTTCTGGCCCTCGCCGAGCTCAAATTCCACCCGCTGGCCTTCTTCAAGGGCGCGGAAGCCGTCCATCTGGATGGCGGACCAATGCACAAAGACGTCGTCCCCGGTTTCATCGACGGTGATGAAGCCGTACCCCTTTTCGGCGTTGAACCATTTGACGGTTCCCAAAGCCATGTTCCCCACACTTTCAGTTTGCGAGCCGCCTCTGGGATCTCCGGAGCAGCTTCATCCACTGTAACCAAGGTCACCGCCACCGGGAGGTGCCAAGGCGGTGTCGGGAAGCAATGTTATTCAGGCGTAACCGGGGGTGCATCGCCCACGCCGGCGAGGGTTCCCTGGCCGAAGCGAAGCGGAGGTTAGGGAGCCGGCGGATGGGCCCACGCCGGCGAGGGTTCCCTGGCCGAAGCGAAGCGGAGGTTAGGGAGCCGGCGGGGACTAGTTGTACCCGGGTCCGAGGACGACGACGACCGGCACCTGGTATTCGGCGGTGTCGAGCAGTTCAGTGATGCCCAGGAGCTTGCCGAGGGCTTCGGCGTTGCCCTTCTGTGCCGGGCCGTTGTAGAAGATCGCCGAGGCCTGCTGCGGGGCGCCCTGCCAGTTGCCGACGTCGGACAATACCCAGCCGTCGCCCTGCACCGTGCTGGAGACCCTGCTGGCGAGGCCGCTGACCCCGGCTCCGTTGTAAACCGCCACCGGGGTGGTCTTGTCGACGGCGGCCGTGTCCGTCGTCGGCGTCTCGCTGGGCGTGGGAGTCGCGCTCGGGCTGGCGCTGGGAGCGCTGCTCGCCGAAGGCGACGCGGTGGGCTGCTGCGTGGCTTGCTGGCTCGGCGAGGCCGTGGGTGCCGACTTGGGCAGGAACATGAAAGCCGTCAGTCCGACCACCAGGGCGAGGGCTCCGAGGACCAGGACCGGCCACAGAACCGGTCGGGAGGCCGGTGTGATGACGCGGTGGACACCCTGGCGCGAGGAGTTCTGCGGCACACGGTCGAATTCATCGCGGGGGAATTTGGTCATGATGAAGCGGTGTCCTTGCTGCTTGCTGCGGGAATCAGACCTGCACCCAACTGGCGGGGCTCAGGCGTCGGATCCGAGGCGGCGGGCCGTGCGGGCGCGCTGCCGTGACGTACGTAGTCTACGCAATCTCTTCACGAGCATCGGGTCGTGGGCCAGCGCCTCCTCGGAGTCGATGAGGGCGTTGAGGAGCTGGTAGTAGTGCGTCGCCGACAGGTCGAACAGCTCCCTGATGGCTTGTTCCTTGGCCCCTGCGTACTTCCACCACTGGCGTTCCAGGGCCAGCATCTGCTGCTCGCGCGCACCCAGCGGGGAGTCGCTGCGGACTTCTGCGGTGAGGTCATCCAGAGCCCAGGCACCGCTTGCCGGCGCCATGGGTTCCTGCGCGGGCTCTGCCACGACACACTCCTTCGACGCTTTCCAACACAATCCCTCCCTATGGTAACGGGCGAATAACAGACATGTCATTTGACGGGCCGTTTCGCCGCCGGTCATTGGCCGGGAAGAATGGAGGCGTGGGAAGCGAAGATGCGCTGTTTGAACTCGACGCAGGAAACAGCTCCGCGGATTTCGAGGAGCTCCGCAGCCTGCCGCTGTCCGCGCTGGTGGCTCCGGACTGGGCGGAGGCGCTGTCCAGGGTGGAGCCGGAGCTACGTGCCGTTCTAGGCTTCGTCGCGTCCGAATCAGCCCGCGGCGCCGAGGTGCTCCCGGCCGCCGCGGACCTGCTGCGCGCGTTCCGCCAGCCGCTTGCCGGGGTGAAGGTGCTGATCCTCGGCCAGGATCCGTACCCAACGCCTGGCCACCCCATCGGTCTTTCCTTCGCGGTCTCGGGGGCGACCCGGCCGATTCCCCGGAGCCTGGCGAACATCTACCGCGAAATGGAATCGGACCTGGGCTTGCCCCCGCGCACACACGGCGACCTCAGCGCCTGGAGCAAGGAAGGCGTGCTGCTGCTGAACAGGGTCCTGAGCGTCACCGCGGGTGCTGCCGGATCGCACCGGGGCAAGGGCTGGGAGGCCATCACGACGGCGGCCGTCTCCGCCGTCGCCGGCCGCCGCACGGCGGACGGGAAGCGCAAGCCGCTGGTCGCTATCCTCTGGGGGAAGGACGCAGCGGCGGTCGGGCCGCTCCTGGACGGGACGCCGTCGATCTCGTCCGCGCACCCTAGCCCCTTGTCCGCCTCCCGCGGATTCTTTGGCTCGCGGCCCTTCAGCAGGGCCAACGAGCTTCTCGTCGAACAGGGCGCCGTGCCGGTCAACTGGGAACTGCCGCCGCGGCCGTAGCCGCGAGGGTCCTGACGGTCTGCCCTTACGCTTAAGGTGTGACTTCCCTTCCGGCCACCTCCTCCGCGAACCGTAACTCCCGCCCGCAGGTCAACCTGACCGTGCTGCGCACCGAACAACTGTCGCCGCACCTGGTGCGGGTCATTGCCGGGGGCCCCGGATTCGCCGGCTACTCGAACAACGACTTCGTGGACCGCTACGTCAAGATCGTCTTCCCGCAGCCAGGTGTTGCCTACGAAGAACCGCTGGACCTCTGGAAGATCCGGGAGACCATGCCCCGGGAACTCTGGCCCCACACCCGCACCTACACGGTCCGTTGGGTGGATGAGGAAGCGCAGGAACTGGCCATCGACTTCGTGGTCCACGGCGACGAGGGACTGGCCGGCCCTTGGGCTCTGCAGGCCAAGCCCGGCGACAGCCTGGTCTTCACCGGGCCCGGCGGTGGCTACAACCCCGACGCCGCCGCCGACTGGCACCTCTTCGCCGGTGACGACGCCGCCCTGCCGGCCATCGCCGCCTCGATCGAAGCACTCCCGGCCGACGCCAAAGGCCTGGCGTTCCTCGAGGTGGACAGCGAACGCGACGTGCTGGAGATCAAGGCACCGGCCGGCGTCGAACTGTCCTGGCTCTTCCGCGAGGGCGTGCCCGCCGGCTCCGGCAGCTTCCTTCTGGACGCCGTGCGCAACGCAGACTGGCTGCCCGGACGCGTGCACGTCTTCGCCCACGGGGAGCGCGGCTATATGAAGGGCCTGCGCGACGTATTCTTCCGCGAGCATGAATTGGAGCGCGGCCAGGTGTCGCTCTCCGGTTACTGGGCCCAGGGCCGAGTGGAGGATCAGTTCCAGGCCGAAAAGAAGCTTCCCGTAGGCCAGATCCTCTAACCGTCCGACGGCGGGTTGGCGCCGCTTAGCGGAAGCTCAGCGGCGCTCCGTCCCCGCCGCGCGCCTTACCGGCGACGGCGGACGCGGCGCCTCTCATTGCTGGCCAGGTTCCTGGTCAGCGGTCGCGCGAGGTTGTCACCCAGGACGATTCCGGCGGCTGTGGCCAGGACGATCGCCCCGGCGTTGAGCATGCCGCCGAACCCGGCAAGGATGTCCGCTTCCTCGATGGTCAATACATACATGGAACGGAATATGGTCAGGCCGGGCAGCAGGATCAGTGCTGCAGGAACGGCCACCACCAACTGTGGCGCGCCGAGCCTGAGGGCCACGATGCGGGCCAGCAAACCGATCACGACGGCGGACAGGGCCGGCGACAGCCGGCCCCCAAGCCCAAGGGCCGTGGCGCCCCACAGTACGAAGAAGCCCACCAGGCCCACGGCCGCCGTCGGCAGCAGCAGCTTGAGCTGGGTCTGTTCGGTGATGCCGATCGCCACGACGGCGACACCGATCAGCAACGCCTGCGCCCACAAGGGATAGGCATCCGGGAACGTCTGGGTGACGTCGATCGCTTGGCTCCCGAGGCGATCACCCAAGACGAGGGCGACGGCGATGCCGGCCACGATGGCGCCGAAGGTCAGGATCGTGGACAGGAAACGCCCGGCGGCGGTCACCGGGAAGCCGTTGATGGCATCCTGCACCGAGGAGACCAGCCGGCCCGTGGGCAGGAGTAGCAGGATGCCGCCGGCCACCACGATCGACGGAGCGATGTCCGCTCCGGCCCAGCGGAGCATGACGGCGATGAAGGTCACCAGGAAGGCACAGGCTGCCGTCACGTAGAAATCGGGAGTCCGCCAACGGCCGAGCTGCCGGGCGAGGAGGCTCACGAGCAGGTTCGAAACGAAGGCCAGCGCCGAAGCGCCCGGCCCGCCACCCAGGACGCCGACGAAGGCCGCGGCGAACACGCCGAAGGCCACGGTGACCATCCAGCGCGGGAAGGGCTTGCTCTTGCGGATGATGTCATTCAGACGGCGGACGGCTTCGTCCCTGCCCACGCCGCCGGCCACAATGTCGGTGACCAGTTGGTGCACCTGGGCCAGCCCGGCATAGTTGTTGGTCCAGGAACGCACCACCCGGATCAGCGTCAAAGGGGTCTGGTCCTTGGGCGAGTAGTTGATGGCCACTGACTGGTTGGTGATGTCCACCTCGATGTACTTCAGGCCCAGGGAGGCGGTGACAGCAATGATGCTGGTCTCCACCTCCAGGGCGCCGGCCCCGTAGCGGAACATCGTCTCGGCCAGGTGAAGCGCGAAGTCGATGGTCTTGCGGGCGGAGGCATCCACCCCGCCCACTTGGAGGGTGGGGTGCGCAGCGGGGCGGCGGGGGAGCCGGTCCACGATGCTCAACGGGGCCGTAGGAGGATTTTCACCCTGCACCAGCCGCCGGAGCATCCGCCGGGCGCTGATGTTCTGCTGTACCTGCGAGGGGCGGATCGGCTGCGTCTTGGGCAGTCCGTCCGTCTGGGGCCGGCTGCCTGCGTCCGATTTGTGTTCAGGGCGGTCGGTCAAGCGGGTCTTCCTCCAGGTCGTGCGGCCATCAAAGCCATGCAGCAGCTTGCTGCTGCGATTCTAGTAAAACTGCTGCCCAGTGCGGCGCGTGTAGAGCTGGCGGGCGATCCGCTCCCCCGCCACGGTCCAGAGCTTGTATTTCAGGGGGCTGAGGACTTGGTCGTAGCAGCCCACGAAGTCCGTGACGGTCTTGCTGAAGCTGGTCTTGAACAGGCCCAGGCCGTGGAAGGGGTGGGTGCTGTCCTTGACCTTGTCCGCGGGCGGGGTGCCGCAGAAGTCGTACTCGGTACAGCCCAGTTCCTTGACCTGGTTGATGGCGGTCCATTGCACCAGGTGCGAATCGCCGTACTGGCCGCGCTTCTGCAGGGAGCCGCCGTCCTTGTAGGTGCCCTTGCGGCCGTAGTTGATCACGAAGGCGCCTACGGACGGGACGCCGTTTTCGTAGACGAACAGCAGCCGGCCCTGGTCGCGTTTGATGAAGTTGGTCCAGAACCGGTTGTAGTAGTCGAACTCGCGGACCCGCACCTGGGACTTGGCTTCCACCGTGTTGGTCATGAGCCCGTACATGGCACGGAAGTTCTCCTCCGTGGGGTCCATGTTGAGCACTTCGACACCTTCGCGGATGGCCCGGCGCACGGCGTTGCGGCCCCGGGAGTGGAGGGTACGCAGCAGCGGCTGCTCCTCGGGGGAAATGTCCAGGAGCGCCGTGGAGTCGTTCGGCTGAAGATTGGGGGTCTTGACGAGTCCGGTGGCTTCGATGGCCGTGCGGGCCTCGTCAGTGAGCACGATGTCCGGTTCGATCTTGATGGCGAACACGCCGGCCTTGCTGCGCTTCACGAACTCCGCGTTGGCGCGCACGATGCCGGCAATGTCCCCCACCTCGGCGACATCCGGGCCCTTGATGAGATACCAGAGCTTGCCCAGCACCGGGAAGGACTTCTCCAAGGCCAGGTTGTAGCTGGTGTAGTCCGGGCCCTCGTAGACCAGGTGGAGGGGCTTCCAGCCGTAATGCTGCTTCACCTCGGCGAAGGCCTCGGACTGCAGGAGGTTTCCGCCGTTCGGGTTGGCTGTTACCAAGGCATCCCAGTTGGCAATTTCCTCGGCGGTGGCAAAGCGGGCGGTGAATTCTCGCAAGGGGGCCGTGTCCAATCAGTCGCGTACAGGAGAAGCGCAGCCACAAGTCTATCGGCACCAGACCGCGCCGCCCGTTCTGGCCCTAGAGCCTGATTTGGGCGGCGCTCTCCAGGAACACGGCTCTGGGTTTCTCCCCCAGGGCGCGTTGCCCGCGGGCGAGGCGGTCGGCGTCGACGAGGCCGTCCAGCGGCAGGCCGGTCAGCTCCGCAATGTCCTGGATGGGTATCTGGAAGGTGCGGAAAGGGCCCAGCGGGGGCGGCTCGTCCACGAGAAGCCGCTCGCGGGTGGCCTTCTCCAACTCCACCTTGTCCAGCAGGGATGTCTGGTCCACCACGAAACCCGCGGCGCCGAGTTCGGCGTCGTTGGTCCAGGCCGCGATCTTCCAGAACTTCCGGGGCACATGCACCCCGCGGTACGGCGGATCGTCGTCCCGGAAGACGGGACCGGTGAAGACGCTCAGCTTGGCGTCGTAGGTGTCCGCGTGCCCCAGCACATGGTCCTCCAGGCCGACCCAGAGCTCCTTGCCCTGGTTGAAGTCGTCGATCTGCGGCGCCGCGTTGGTGAACACGAAGGTGTCCTGGTTGGCCGTCTTGGCAGTGGCGTCGTCCCCCCACACCGGATCCAGCCGGCGCACCAGGTGGCCACGGTCAAAGGCATTGTTCTTGTAGACGTCCGGCCCGGCCTGCTGGTCCTTGGGCACCCTGGAATCGAAATGCCAGGTACCCTCCCGGGCCAGGGCCTCGAGCTCCCTGCCGTTGATGTTGACCCCGACAATCGCCGCAAGTTTCCGGTCCGGACGGAACCGCACCGAGAAGTGCGTGTAGTCCAGAAGAATCGTCTTCACCGACGGACTGGGCAGCTCAAGGCCGGCCCGCAGGAACCCGCTGTCATATCCCCCGCTCATGGGAAAAGCATGGCACCGACCCCTGACGATAAACAGGGCTCAGACACCAAACAGGGAACGGCGTCAGCACTCCACCACGTTGACGGCCAGGCCGCCCATCGCGGTTTCCTTGTACTTGGAGCTCATGTCCTTGCCGGTTTCCCGCATGGTGACGATGACCTCGTCCAGGGAGACCCGGTGCGAGCCGTCGCCCCACAGGGCCATCTTGGCGGCGTTGATGGCCTTCGCCGCGGCGATCGCGTTGCGTTCGATGCACGGGATCTGGACCAGGCCGCCGATGGGGTCGCAGGTCAGGCCCAGGTTGTGTTCCATGGCGATTTCCGCGGCGTTTTCCACCTGCGCCGGGGTGCCGCCCATGACCTCAGCCAGACCGGCCGCGGCCATGGACGACGCCGAACCGACCTCGCCCTGGCAGCCCACCTCGGCGCCGGAGATGGAGGCCTGCTCCTTGTAGAGCACGCCGACGGCGCCGGCCGCCAGCAGGAACTTCACAATGACATCGTCGCGGTCTTCCTGGGTGGCCTTGTCCATGCCCGGGGCGAAATGCAGGGCGTAGTAGAGCACGGCCGGGATGATGCCCGCCGCGCCGTTGGTGGGCGCCGTAACTACCCGGCCCCCGGAAGCGTTCTCCTCGTTCACGGCAAGGGCGATCAGGTTGACCCACTCCTGCCAGTACTTGGGGTCGTTGTCCTTGTCCTCCTTCAGGAGGCGCTCGTGCCAGTCAGGCGCCCGACGGCGGACCTTCAGTCCGCCGGGCAGCACGCCTTCGCGGTTGATCGACTTTTCGACGCAGCTTTCCATCACGGACCAGATGTGCAAGAGGCCCTCGCGGATCTCCTCTTCGGAGCGGGAGGCGAGCTCGTTGACCAGCATGATTCCGGAGAATCCCAGGCCCTTCGAAGCGCAGCGGCCCAGCAGTTCGGCTGCCGTGCGGAACGGCAGCGGGAGTTCCTGCTTGGACTCGTCCAGTTCCTTCTGCGCGGCATCCTCTTCGCCCTCGCGCACAATGAAGCCGCCGCCCACGGAGAAGAACGTAGCGGTGTGCAGCACCTCGCCGTCGGCGTCGCTGACCGTGAAGGTCATGCCGTTCGTGTGACGAGGAAGCACGGTCAAGGGGCGCAGCACCATATCGGACACGCCGTACGGCAGGGCCACGCCGCCGTCGGGGTCCTGGGCGCCCGCCAGGTGCAGGGTCCCTGTTTCGGCAATGGCGGCAAGGCGTTCCTCGACCTCTTCAGGGAGGATCACCTCGGGGTAATAGCCCTCCAAGCCAAGCAGGATGGCCGTCATGGTCCCGTGGCCGTGGCCGGTGGCGGCAAGCGATCCGTAGAGGTCCACGCGAAGGGACGCCACGCGGGAAAGCACGCCGTTCTTCTTCAGTTCCTCCGCGAATACCGCGGCAGCCCGCATCGGCCCCACGGTGTGGGAGCTCGAAGGGCCAAGGCCAACAGTAAAGAGGTCAAAGACGCCAACAGCCATGGTCGGTTCCTAACTAGCTTGTGGTTGGGGTTCGGAGTGAAACGGTCATCCTCTGCGGGCTCGGTCGCGAGGACGCCCGCGAAGCGGACGTGACGCTCCCTTGGACGCCCGCTGCCGGATGTCCGCTCCCCTCCGGGGCCCACAACATGCCGTACAGACCGACATGCTGTGGGCTTGGAAGGGGTGGTTGTCAGCCGAGGTTGGTGACAGCCGGGTAGAGCGGGTGCGCTTCAGCCAGGGCTTCGACGCGGTGACGCAATCCGGAAAGGTCGGCATCGGCGTCGGCGATCAAGGCCTCGGCGATGATGTCCGCGACCTCGCGGAAGGCTGCTTCGCCGAAACCGCGGGTGGCCAGCGCCGGGGTACCGATGCGCAGGCCGGAGGTGACCATCGGCGGGCGCGGGTCGAACGGCACAGCGTTGCGGTTGACGGTGATGTCGATCGCGGCGAGCCGGTCCTCGGCCTGCTGGCCGTCCAGTTCGCAGTTGCGCAGGTCAACGAGCACCAGGTGCACGTCGGTTCCGCCGGAAACCACGGAGATGCCCTTGGCTGCGACGTCCGGCTGGACCAGGCGCTCGGCCAGGATCCGGGAACCGGCCAGCACACGTTCCTGGCGCTCTTTGAACTCCTCCGAAGCGGCGATCTTGAAGGCAACGGCCTTGCCTGCGATCACGTGCTCCAGCGGGCCGCCCTGCTGTCCCGGGAAGACGGCGCTGTTGATCTTCTTGGCGATCTCGGCGTCGTTCGTCAGGATGATGCCGCCGCGCGGACCGGCGAGGGTCTTGTGCGTGGTGGAGGTAGTGACGTGGGCGTGCGGTACCGGGCTCGGGTGCAGCCCGGCGGCAACGAGGCCTGCGAAGTGCGCCATGTCCACCATCAAGTAGGCACCCACGAGGTCGGCGATGCGGCGGAACTCGGCGAAATCAAGCTGGCGCGCGTAAGCGGACCAGCCGGCGACGATCAGGGCCGGCTTGTGCTCCAAGGCCAGGGCCTCGACCTCGGCCATGTCCACGGTGTGGCTGTCTTCGCGCACGCCGTAGGGCACCACGTTGTACAGCTTGCCGGAGAAATTGATCCGCATGCCGTGGGTTAGGTGGCCGCCGTGGGCCAGGTTCAGGCCCATGATGGTGTCGCCCGGCTTGATGAGGGCGTGCATCACGGAGGCGTTGGCCTGGGCACCGGAGTGCGGCTGCACGTTCGCGTACTCGGCGCCGAACAGGGCCTTCACGCGGTCGATGGCCAGCTGCTCGATGACGTCCACGTGCTCGCAGCCGCCGTAGTAGCGCTTGCCCGGGTAACCCTCGGCGTACTTGTTGGTCACCACGGAGCCCTGTGCCTGCATGACGGCGACGGCGGTGTGGTTCTCCGAGGCGATCATTTCCAGGCCGGCGCGCTGGCGGCCCAGTTCGTCGTCGATCTTCGCGGCGATTTCCGGGTCGAGCTCGGACAGCAGGGCGTTGAGGGACGGGGAAACGACCTGTTCGAAAGCTGCGGCTGTGTTGGTGCCTGCGGCCGACGCGCTCACAGTTCGCCACCGTTCTTTGCGGCGTACTCTTCGGCGGAGAGCAGCGGGCCGTCGGAAACGGCCGCCACCTTGAAGAGCCAACCGGTGCCATAAGGGTCGCTGTTGATCACTGCGGGATCGTCGACGGCGGCCGTGTTCAGTTCCGTGACCTCACCGGTCACCGGGGAGTACAGGTCGGAGACGGACTTGGTGGACTCGACCTCGCCGCAGGTTTCGCCGGCGGTCACGGTGGATCCGACCTCGGGCAGGTCGACGTAGACGATGTCGCCGAGGGCGTCAGTGGCCACGGCGGAGATTCCTACGGACACCACGTTGCCGTCTTCGCGGGCAACCCATTCGTGTTCCTCCGAGTACTGGAGTCCAGCTGCAACTTTTGCCATGTTCTTTCCTTTACGTTCGTTGTCTGCAAAATCAGTCGTCTGAAAAATCAAAGGGGCGGTGGGGCCGGACGGGGCTTCCGCCCGGCCCCCAACCCTATTTGGCGCGCTTGTAGAACGGCAGTGCGATGACTTCGAAGGGTTCGGCCTTGCCGCGCAGGTCCGCTTCCAGGGCGGTGCCGATGGCGGAATGCTCGACGTCGACATACGCCATCGCCACCGGGTACCCCAGGGTCGGGGACGGCTGGCCCGAAGTCACTTCGCCGATCACGGCGCCGTCCTTCAGGACCGGATAGTGGCCGCGGGCGGCGCGGCGGCCCAGGCCCTTCAGGCCTACCAGGCGGCGGCCCGAAGCGGTTCCGGCGCCCTCGGCCTTGAGTGCCGCGAGGGCCTCCTTGCCTACGAAGTCGCCTTCCTTGGACAGCGCCACCACGGGGCCGAGGCCAGCCGCGAAGGGGTTGCCTTCGAGGGAGAGCTCGTTGCCGTAGAGCGGCATGCCGGCCTCCAGGCGCAGCGAGTCGCGGCAGGCCAGGCCGCACGGGATCAGGCCCAGGCCGGCGCCGGCTTCGGTGATCGAAGCCCAGAGTGCCGCGGCACCTTCGTTGGGCAGGAACAGCTCGAAGCCGTCCTCGCCGGTGTAGCCGGTGCGGGCCAGGATGACCTCGTGGCCGGCCACGGTGACTTCGTTGAAGGCGTAGTACTTCAGGCCCGTGACCAGTTCGTGCTGGGAGTCGTCCGTGAGCTTGAGCAGGATCGCCTCAGCGTTCGGGCCCTGCACTGCGATCAGCGACATGGCCTCGGAGACGTTGTCCACGACGACGTCAAAGCCCTCGGCGCGCTGTGCGAGTTCGGCGGCAACGGTGGGTGCGTTGCCCGCGTTGGGGACCACGAGGTACTTCTCCGGACCGAAACGGTAGGAGATGAGGTCGTCGATGATGCCGCCGTCGTTGTTGCAGATCAGCGAGTACTTCGCCTTGCCGTCCGCGATCGCGGACAGCTTGCCCACCAGGGCGTAGTCCAGGAACGCTCCGGCGTCCGGGCCGGTGACCCAGACCTCGCCCATGTGGGAGAGGTCGAACAGGCCGGCGGCCTGGCGGACGGCGTGGTGCTCGGCCAGCTCGGAGGAGTACTTCAGCGGCATCTGCCAGCCACCGAAGTCCGTGAAGGAAGCCCCGAGTGCCTCGTGCGTGCCGTAAAGGGCAGTGTGCTTGCTCATGTGATTGTCCTTTGGGAAGTCAGCGCGGACTTAGTTTTCGAAGTCTTCGAGAGGCGGGCAGGAGCAGACCAGGTTGCGGTCGCCTGCGGCACCGTCGATGCGTCCGACCGGCGGGAAATACTTGTCCTGCTTGAGCGACTTGACGGGGAAGACGGCCTGCTCGCGCGGGTAGTCGCGCTTCCAGTCCGAAGACACGACGGCGGCCGCGGTGTGCGGTGCGTTGCGCAGCGGCGAGTCCTCGACGGTGAAGTCGCCGGCGGCGACCTGTTCGATCTCGGAGCGGATGGTGATCATGGCCTCGATGAAGCGGTCGATCTCGCCCAGGTCCTCGGACTCGGTGGGTTCGACCATCAGGGTGCCGGCCACCGGGAAGGCCAGGGTGGGGGCGTGGAAGCCGAAGTCGATGAGGCGCTTGGCTACGTCCTCGGCGGTGACGCCGGTGCGCGAGGTCAGTTCGCGCAGGTCCAGGATGCACTCGTGGGCCACGAGTCCCCCTTCGCCGGTGTAGAGCACCGGGAAGTACTCGTTGAGGCGGGCGGCCACGTAGTTGGCGGCCAGCAGCGCGGCCTTGGTGGCTTCGGTGAGGCCTTCGCCGCCCATGAGCTTCACGTACGCCCAGGAAATCGGCAGCACGCCGGCGGAGCCGTAGCGCGAGGCGGAGATCGCCACGCCGTGGCCTTCCTCGTGCGCGGCCTTGTTGGCGTCGCTCGGCATGAACGGTGCCAGGTGTGCCTTGGCCGCCACCGGGCCGACGCCCGGGCCGCCGCCGCCGTGCGGGATGCAGAAGGTCTTGTGCAGGTTCAGGTGCGAGACGTCGCCGCCGAACTTGCCGGGCTGGGCGAGGCCGACGAGGGCGTTGAGGTTGGCGCCGTCGACGTACACCTGGCCACCGGCCGCGTGCACGGCGTCGCAGACTTCGCGGACGTCGCCGTCGTACACGCCGTGGGTGGAGGGGTAGGTGATCATGATGCAGGACAGCACGTCCTTGTTGGCATCGATCTTGGCCTGCAGGTCATCGTGGTCGATGAGGCCCTCGGCGGTGGTGGCGACCACCACGACCTTCATGCCGGCCAGGACGGCGGACGCGGCGTTGGTGCCGTGGGCCGAGGCCGGGATGAGGCAGACGGTGCGCTGTTCGTCGCCGCGGGAGAGGTGGTAGCCGCGGATGGCCAGCAGGCCGGCGAGCTCGCCCTGGGAGCCGGCGTTGGGCTGGATGGAAACCTGGTCGTAGCCGGTGATGGTGGACAGGTCCGCTTCCAGGCCCTCGATCAGTTCACGCCAGCCGGCAGTCTGGGACTCCGGGGCGAAGGGGTGGATCGAGGCGAATTCCGGCCAGGAGATGGCTTCCATCTCGGCGGTGGCGTTCAGCTTCATGGTGCACGAGCCCAGCGGGATCATGGTGCGGTCCAGCGCCAGGTCGCGGTCCGAGAGCCTGCGGATATAGCGCAGCAGCTGGGTTTCGGAGCGGTGGGTGTTGAACACCGGGTGCTGCAGGTAGTCGGAGCTGCGCACGACGCCGGCGGGCAACTCGAATCCGGACGCGTCACCCTCGGCGGAAACCAGCGGACCCGCACCGAAGGCGACGGCGACGGCGGAGAGGATTTCCGGCGTCGTGGTTTCATCCACGGAGATACCCACGGTGTCGGCGTCGATGCGGCGCAGGTTGATGCCGCGGGCCTCGGCCGCGGAGAGGACCTGCCCGGCCTTGCCCGGCACCTTGACGGTGATGGTGTCGAAGAAGGACTCGCTGACCAGTTCGCGGCCGGCGGCCTGCAGGGTGGCGGCGAGCGTGCGGGCGTTGCCGTGCACGGTTTCGGCGATGGCCTTCAGCCCGTCCGGGCCGTGGTAGACGGCGTACATCGAGGCAGTGATGGCCAGCAGCGCCTGCGCGGTGCAGATGTTGGAGGTGGCCTTCTCGCGGCGGATGTGCTGTTCACGGGTCTGCAGTGCCAGGCGGTAGGCCGGGACGCCGGCGTTGTCCTTGGACACGCCCACGATGCGGCCCGGGAGCTGGCGCTCAAGGCCCTTGTGGACCGCCATGTAGGCAGCATGCGGGCCGCCGAAGAACAGCGGGACGCCGAAGCGCTGGGCGGTGCCGACGGCGATGTCGGCGCCCTGCTCGCCCGGAGGGGTGATGAGGGTCAGGGCCAGCAGGTCGGCGGCGACCGTGACGAGCGCACCGCGCTCCTTGGCGGCGGCGATAACCTCAGTCTGGTCCCAGACCCGGCCGGACACGCCGGGCTGCTGCAGCACGATGCCGTTGATGTCGCCGTCGGGAAGCCCCTGGGAGAGGTCGGCGACCTCAACCTCGAAGCCGAGCGCCTCTGCGCGGCCCTGGACGATCGCGATGGTCTGCGGCAGGACATCCGCATCCACAACGGTCTTGCCAGCGGCTGCGCCTGCGTTCTGGCCCTTGGCCTTGTTGGCGCGGCGCATGAGCAGCACGGCCTCGGCGACGGCGGTGGCTTCGTCGAGCAGGGAGGCGTTGGCGATGGGCAGGCCCGTGAGGTCCTCCACCATGGTCTGGAAGTTCAGCAGTGCTTCGAGGCGGCCCTGGGAGATTTCCGGCTGGTACGGGGTGTAGGCGGTGTACCAGGCCGGGGCCTCGAGGATGTTGCGGCGGATCACCGGGGGCGTCACGGTGTCGTAGTAGCCCTGGCCGATCATCTGGACGGCGGTCTTGTTCTTCGCAGCGAGCTTGCGCAGCTCGGCCAGAACCTCGACCTCGCTCAGGGCCTTGCCGAGGCTAAGGGGGGATTCCTGGCGGATGTCATTGGGAACTGCGGTGTCCACCAGTGAGTCGACGGTGTCGAAGCCGACGGTCTTGAGCATGTGGTCGATATCGGCCTGGCGGCGGGCGCCGATATGCCGGTCCACAAAGGTGGTTGAAGCTGAACTAACAGTCACGAAGGAACTCCATTGACGATCGGGGCGCTGGGTACGCCACAGTGGTTTGGGTTCCTCCCCGCTCTGTCTTGGACCTGAGAGATTCCGCAGACGAGTCTGCTTGCACCGTCGGTGAGCCCTTTGTCCCGCAGGGACAGCGTGCTGCTTTCCAGAGTTGCCTTGCTGCGGCGGTACATGGGCCTGAGAGATTCCTGGGGAGGATTTGCTCCTACGGCGCCTGCATCACATGTCTGCAGGACTCTCCCGCCGCAGATCAGAGGCGTATTCACTTGTATGTCTTGCTGCTGAGCAGCAACCGGTGATGGTTGCCACAAGGCTCAATTGTCCTATGGAGCGGACCGGTTCGCAAATATCTCCGGCGGCCGCCGTGACGAGGCAGCCGCCCGCGGCCCGGTCAGCCCTTGCGGAGGATCTCGACGGCGGAAATCAGGGCCTCGACGTCGGCCTGCCGGTAGGCGGCGGCTTCCCCGTGGCCGCCTTCGAGCATGGCGTTGAAGTACAGCCCGTCGCCCATGTAGCGGACGGCCTTGGCCAGCTCCGGTCCGATCTCTTCGGCGAGCACGTCCAGCCATTGCTGCTGGATTCCCGCGAAACGCAGGCGGGTCTCCTCGTGGGCGACTTCCGCGAGCCGGGTCGCCGCCACAAACACCCGGTCCATGGGTGTGTCGTCCCAGAGCGAGGACTTGATGAAGTACACCGCGGCGCCTTCCGGGGCAGACTTCATCGCGTCGATCTCCGCTTCCGCCAGACGGTCGAGCCGTTCGAGGAGGGCACCAATCATCGCTTCCTTGTTGGGGAAGTGGTAGAGCAGGCCGCCCTTGGAGACGCCGGCCCGCTTGGCCACGGCGTCCAGGGTGGCGGCCCGCTCCCCCTCGTCGATCAGGAGGGCTTCGAAGGAATCCAGGACGGCGTCCCGGGCAACAGGTTTACGCGGCATGGTCTACATCATCCCCCACACCCCGATGCCTGCCGCCCTACGGAAAGTGTCACCCGGCTTCGACGAACGCTTGCAGCGCGTCCAGCAGGCCCACGGTTCCTTCCTTGCGGCCCTCCACGTGGTCCTGGTCCGTGAAGTAGGCGCCCTGTTCGGTCAGCGTCAGGCGGGTCCCGTCGCCGTCGGGCTCCAGCTCGATGGTGGAGAGCGAGACGGACATGCGTTCCCCGTCCAGCAGCATTTCGTAGCTGTAGACGATCCGCTCGTTCTCCACAATGTCGTGATAGGTGGCCTTCATGGTGGAGACGAAACCGCCTTCGGGCCCGCCACTGTCCGTCTCGGCGCCGCCTTCGCGGAAGTCCAGGCTGGATTCGCCCTGGACCCACTCTTCCGGGCCGGCGAACCATTTCCGCTTGCTCGCGCTGTCTGCGAAGGCGGTCCAGACGCGGGATACGGGGGCGTTCAGCCGGCGCTCGAGGCTGAAGCTGGCGTGGGTGATGCTCATGTCCTACTCCTTGGGTTCGGTGGTGCCTTCGGTACCGCTTTCGATGGTCTCTTCCAGGAACTTTTCCAGCCGGTCCAGGCGACGTTCGGCGCCCGTGCGGCGGAGGCCTAGCCAGGCTTCGGCCGAGCGGACCACCACCGGGACAACGCTGCAGCTGCGGACCCGGCCGATTTTCTCGCTCCGCACCAGTCCGCTGCGTTCCAGGACCTGGAGGTGCTGCACAATCGCCGGCAGGCTCATCGCGAAGGGTTTCGCGAGTTCCGAGACCGACGCCGGCGACTCGCAAAGCCGGGCCACGATAGCCCGCCGGGTCGGATCGGCGAGGGCGTGGAAAACGGCGTCGAGATCGGCTTCCCCCTGATTGTTAAGCACATACTTAAGTATTAGCGGTTGCTTCCGAAAGTCAAGGGCATCCGCTCCACCCCTTGATCGGACGCCCGGATCTTGCTCCACTGGCACCATGAGCACCGAACAGCTGATCATCATCGGGTCCGGCCCCGCCGGCTACACCGCCGCCATCTACGCCGCCCGCGCCGGACTGGCACCGCTGGTGGTCGCCGGCGCCGTCACGGCCGGAGGCGCCCTCATGAACACCACCGAGGTGGAGAACTTCCCCGGGTTTCCGGGCGGCATCCAGGGACCCGAGCTCATGGACGGGCTCCAGGAGCAGGCCGAAAAGTTCGGCGCCAAGATAGTGTTCGACGACGCCGTATCGGTGGAGCTGAAAAACCACCTCAAGCGCGTGGTCACCGGAGCCGGGGAGACGTACGAGGCACCCGCCGTCATCCTCGCCACCGGGTCGGCATACAAGGAACTCGGCCTCCCCGAGGAAAAGAAGCTCAGCGGCCACGGCGTCTCCTGGTGCGCCACCTGCGACGGCTTCTTCTTCCGGGAACAGGACATCATCGTGGTGGGCGGCGGCGACTCCGCCATGGAGGAGGCCACCTTCCTGACGCGCTTCGCAAAGTCCGTGACCGTCGTCGTGCGGCGCGAGGAACTGCGCGCCTCCCGGATCATGGCCCAGCGCGCCAAGGACAACCCCAAGATCGGCTTCGCCTGGAACTCCGCCGTGACCGCGATCCACGGCAACGCCAAGGTCACCGGCGTCACGCTGAGCGATACCCGCAGCGGAGAAAAGCGGGAACACGCGGCAACCGGGATCTTCGTTGCGATCGGGCACGTGCCCCGCACCGAACTGCTCACAGGGCAGGTGGAGCTGGACGCCGAGGGCTATATCAAAGTGGACTCACCCACCACGGTCACCAACCTGCGCGGCGTCTTTGCCTGCGGCGACGCCGTGGACCACCGCTACCGCCAGGCCATCACCGCCGCGGGCAGCGGATGCGCCGCGGCCTTGGATGCCGAGCGCTACCTCGCGGCACTCGAGGACGCGGACAGCATCGCCACGGCGCTGGTGGAGGAGCCCACGCATTCCTGAACGCTCCGGCAGTTCCTGAGCGCCCCGGACAGTACAACTAGCTGGCAGTTTTTGTCGTTTTGAGGGCTCAAAACGGCAACAACTGAGAGTCAGTTGGGCGGCGGCGTCAAAGGTGCCCGAAAAGCGGAAGAATTGCCTGCATGAGTGAAGCGCCCAAGAAGCCCAGCGTCCTGTTCGTCTGCAGCCGGAACGGCGGCAAGTCCCAGCTCGCGGCAGGCCTGATGCGGGAGCTGGCGGGCGACGCCGTTGACGTCCGGTCCGGCGGCACCAAACCCGGGTCTTGCCTGAACGCGGACTCGGTAGAGTCGCTGGCGGAGCTCGGCATCGACATCTCCGGCGAGCATCCCAAGGCGGTGACGGACGATGCCCTGGCGGCCGCCGACGTCGTGGTTGTCCTCGGCACGGAGGCGAAACTGGCGCCGAACGGCACTGCCCGCTTCGAGAACTGGGAAACGGGCGAACCGTCACTCCGGGGCATCGAGGGGATGGAACGGATGCGACTGCTGCGCGACGACATCCGCGGCCGCGTGCAGCTGCTTTTCGAGGAACTCAGCGGCCGCTAGGCAGCCAGCGGCGGGGCGCCGGAAGCGGCGGGGAAGCGGCCCCGCAGCACGTCCGGGGTATTTACGTCACATTGGTTTTGCGTAATATGTGCGATTCCGACTAACTTGGGTCATGCTTGATGAGTTCAAAGGTTTGGCTACCCTAATTTCCGGCTGCCTTCCTTGGCTCCGAAATCCCACGGCTCCTGTTCGCAGAAAGTAGCATCCATGATCCGCAAGAACGCGCTGGCCGGCATTGCCCTTGCCGCCGCCGCTGCCCTCAGCCTGGCCGCCTGCGGCGGCTCCACCCCGTCTGCAGAGAGCAGCAGCCCGGCCGGTCCCACCGACATCACGGTCTACAACGCCCAGCACGAGAGCCTGACCAAGGAATGGGTCGACGAGTTCACCAAGGAGACCGGGATCACGGTCACCCTGCGCCAGGGTTCGGACACCGAAATGTCCAACCAGATCATCCAGGAAGGCGCCGCCTCCCCCGCTGATGTCTTCCTGACGGAGAACTCCCCCGCCATGGCGCAGGTGGAGAACGCCGGCCTGTTCGCCGACGTCGACAAGGCCACCCTCGCCCAGGTTCCCGCCAACTTCCGCCCCTCCACGGGCAAGTGGACCGGCATCGCCGCGCGCTCCACCGTTCTGGTCTACGACAAGAACAAGATCAGCGAAGACAAGCTGCCCAAGTCGATGCTGGACCTGGCGAAGCCGGAGTGGAAGGGCAAGTGGTCCGCTTCCCCGTCGGGCGCTGACTTCCAGGCGATCGTTTCCGCCCTGCTTGAGCTCAAGGGCGAAGCCGCCACCAAGGAATGGCTCAAGGGCATGAAGGAAAACGCCAAGGAATACAAGGGCAACAAGACCGCCATGAAGGCCGTCAACTCCGGCGAAGTGGACGCCGCCCTGATCTACCACTACTACTACTACGGCGACCAGGCCAAGACCGGCGATGACTCCAAGAACGTCACCCCGTACTACTTCAAGAACCAGGACCCGGGCGCCTTCCTCTCCATCTCCGGCGGCGGGGTGCTGAAGTCCTCCAAGAACGCGGCGAAGGCCCAGGCCTTCCTGAAGTTCATCACGGGCAAGAAGGGCCAGGAGATCCTCCGCGACGGCACTTCCTTCGAGTACGCCATCGCGTCCGGCGTCGCCGCCAACGGAAAGCTCGTCCCGGTCAAGGAACTCGAAGCTCCCACCGTTGATCCCGCCAAGCTGAATTCCAAGAAGGTCACCGACCTGATGACCGAGGCGGGACTCCTCTAATTCCGTGAGTATCGTTCCATCGGCTTCCGTTTCCCAGGGGAGCACGACGACGGCGGGCAAGGGCAAGCGCCCTCGCCCGCCTTTCGGCGTTCCAGCCCTTTCCGTCACCGCGGTCCTGATCGCCCTTTTCTCGCTCCTGCCGCTGGGCTATGTCGCCTACATGACGGCGGCCACCGGTTGGGACACCGCCGCCGCGCTGATCTTCCGGCCGAGGGTGGGTGAACTGCTGGGGAACACGATCCTGCTGATCCTCATCACGGTTCCGCTCTGCCTGGTGCTGGGCGTCGGCGGGGCCTGGCTGGTGGAGCGGACAGCACTGCGCGGGCACCGCGTGTGGGCCGTCGCCCTGGCCGCGCCGCTGGCCATCCCGGCCTTCGTCAACAGCTACGCCTGGGTCTCCGCGGTGCCGTCGCTGGAAGGCATCTGGTCCGGCGTCCTGATCGCAACCCTGTCCTATTTCCCGCTGGTCTACATTCCAGCGGCCGCGATGCTGGGCCGGCTCGACCCGGCAATCGAACAGTCCGCAGCTTCCCTGGGCCTCGGGCCCTGGGCGGTGTTCTTCCGCATCGTGCTCCCGCAGCTGAGGATCGCCATGACCGGCGGGGCGCTGCTGGTGGCCTTGCACCTGCTGGCCGAATACGGCGCGTTCGCGATGATCCGCTTCGACACTTTCACCACGGCGATCATGACCCAGTTCCAGTCGACCTTCAACGGCACCGCCGGGAACATGCTGGCGAGCGTCCTGGTCCTGTTCTGCCTGGGCCTGCTGGTGGTGGAAGTCCGCAGCCGCGGCACCGCCCGCTACGCACGCATCGGTTCCGGCGCCCAGGCCAAGGCCACCCGCCTGCCCCTCGGCGTCTTCCAACTGCCATCACAACTGGGCCTGCTGGCCCTCACCGTGCTCGCCTTCGGCCTGCCATGCTGGCTGGTGCTGCGCTGGGTCCTACTGGGCGGAAGCACGATCTGGGATGCCACCGAGTTCATCCCCGCCCTGCTGCAGACGCTCGGCTACGGGCTCGCCGGCGCCCTCGTGACCACCGTGGTGGCGTTCCCCCTGGCGTACCTCGCGGTCCGGAACCCCGGCTGGTTCAGCAAGGCCCTCGAACTCTCCAACTACATCACCAGTTCGCTGCCCGGAATCGTGGTGGGCCTGGCGTTCGTGACCATCAGCATCCGGCTGCTGCCCGGTGTCTACCAGACTTCGGGGCTGCTCATCGCCGCCTACGTGCTGTTGTTCCTGCCGCGCTCCCTGGTGAACCTGCGCTCCGGGCTGGCCCAGGCGCCCAAGGAACTGGACGAGGCTGCCCGTTCGCTCGGCAAGTCCCCGTGGGTGGCGTTCCTGAAAGTCACCCTGCGCCTGAGCGCTCCCGCTGCCGCCGGCGGCGCTGCCCTGGTGTTCCTCGCGATCGTGAACGAGCTGACAGCAACCTTGCTCCTGTCCCCCAACGGCACCAGCACGCTGGCCACCGAATTCTGGAGCAAGAGCAGCGAGATCGACTATTCCGGCGCCGCTCCCTACGCGCTGCTCATGATCCTGCTCTCGGCACCCATGACGTACCTGCTTTTCCAACAGTCCAAGAAAGTGGCCGGACAGTGACCGAACAATCCCCTTCCCGCCTTCCCGCTCCGCGCATCGCCCCGGCCATCGCCTCAACCACCGATCCGCACCTGGACATCACCGACGTCACCAAGAACTTCGGTGCCCAGTCCGTGCTCAAGGGCGTCAACCTCTCGGTCGCGAAGGGCGGAACCACCGCGATCGTCGGCCCCTCGGGTTCGGGCAAGACCACCCTCCTGCGCCTGATCGCGGGATTCGAGCACCCGGACACCGGCTCCATAGGCCTCAATGGCCGGCTGGTGGCCGGCAACGGCGCCTGGCAGCCGGCCCATAAGCGTCACGTGGGCTATGTGGCGCAGGATGGCGCGCTGTTCCCGCACCTGACGGTGGGGCAGAACATCGCCTTCGGCCTTGACCACTCAGCGCTCGACGGCGGCCGCCGGGCCGTGCGTGACCGGGTCGCCGAGCTGCTCGAGATGGTTTCGCTCGACCCCACGATGGCGAAACGCCGCCCGCACCAGTTGTCCGGGGGGCAGCAGCAACGCATCGCCCTCGCCCGGGCTCTGGCGCGCAAACCCGAATTGATGCTGCTCGACGAGCCGTTCTCGGCACTGGACGCCGGCCTCCGGGTCGCCACGCGCCGGGCTGTGGCCAACGTCCTGAACGAGACCGGAGTCACGACCATCCTTGTCACCCACGACCAGGCCGAAGCGCTGTCCTTCGCCGACCAGGTGGCGATCATGCGCGGCGGAAAACTGGCCCAGATCGGCAACCCGTTCGTGGTCTACACCCGTCCGGCAGACCGCGCCACCGCGGAATTCCTCGGCGACGCCGTCATCCTGGACGCCTGGATGGAAGGCTCACTGGCGACCTGCTCGCTGGGCGGCATCCCCGTGCGCCGCCCGCCGGCCCAAGGTGCCGTGCAGCTGATGCTCCGGCCCGAACAGATCAGGATCGCCCCCGACGGCCCGATCCGCGGCGTAGTGGTGGACACCGACTATTTCGGCCCGGAAACCACCGTCCGGATCCGCCTGGCTCCGAAGTCATCGGCCGATTCCGACCACCGCTTCCCCGGCGGCGGGGAGATCATCACCATCCGGCACTGGAACGCCTCCATCACGAAGCCGGGCACTGAACTTTGCCTGCGCGTGGTGGGCGAGGGCGTGGCCTTCCCCGTGGAAAATTAGGCGCGGCCCAGCCGAAAACCAGGCGCGGCCTCCGCGGCGGAACCCCGCCCCGGAGGCCGTTCTGCGTGCGCCCAGCGGGCCCTTGCGAACCCCCTGCGCATCCCGCGCGGAACCAAACAAACAAAACAAAAAAGTGATCCAGCTTGCATTGGGGCCGCTCTGCGTCCATACTAAATGAACGCTATTCATTTAGTGATTCTTGTCTCAATGGCCGGGTGGCAATCTTCGTCCTCCCCCGACTACGCCCGGCCAGCCAGAAAGGGCCCACATGAGCCAGACAATCAATCGCGACGGCAACGCCGCCGGCTCCGCGCATAAGATCAGCGGCAAAGGACTGAAGACAGGGCAGCTCGGCCTGCTCGCCGTCGTCGTCCTCGGCATCTCCTCCGTTGCCCCGGCATACAGCCTCACCAGCTCGCTCGGTCCGGCCGCGGACGCGGTCGGCCTGCAGCTGCCCGCCATCTTCATCCTTGCCTTCATCCCCATGATCCTCATGGCCTTCGCCTACCGGGAGCTCAACGCCGATTCCCCGGACAGCGGCACCACCTTCACCTGGGCCACCAAGGCCTTCGGCCCGTGGGTCGGCTGGATGGGCGGATGGGGCCTGCTGGCCGCCAATATCATCGTCCTGTCGAACCTGGCCGGCGTGGCGGTGGACTTCTTCTACCTGTTCCTCGCCCAGGTGTTCGGCAACCCGGAACTGGCGGACCTCACCTCCAACACAGCGCTGAACATCGCCACCTGCCTGGCGTTCGTGGCGCTTGCCGTGTGGGTCAGCTACCGCGGCCTGCAGGCCACCAAGCTGGTGCAGTACAGCATGGTCGGCTTCCAGATCGTGGTCCTCGGTGTCTTCATCGTCATGGCCATCGGCCACGCCACCTCGGGCGACACCCCCACTGCCATCGCGTTCAGCTGGGATTGGTTCAACCCCGCCAAGATCGGCAGCTTCGAACAGTTCGCCGCCGGCATGTCCTTGGCCGTGTTCGTCTACTGGGGCTGGGACGTCTGCCTGACCCTGAACGAAGAGACCAAGGGCGGAAAGGGCACCGCCGGCAAGGCGGGAACCACCACCGCAATGGCAGTCCTTGGCCTCTACATCGCCGTCATCGTGGCCACCATGATGGTTGCCGGCATCGGCGGCGACGGCATCGGCCTGAACAATCCGGACAACCAGTCGAACATCTTCGCGGCCCTGGCCTCCCCTGTGATGGGCCCCCTCGCCATCCTGATGTCCCTGGCTGTGCTCTCCGGCACCGCGTCCTCGCTGCAGTCCACCATGGCGTCCCCGGCACGAAGCCTGCTGGCCATGAGCCACTACGGCGCTCTGCCCAAGAACCTGTCCGCGGTGAGCAGGCGCTTCGGAACCCCCGGCTATGCGACCATCGCGGCCGGCGTGATTTCGGGCGGCTTCTATGCGGTGATGAAGGTTGTCAGCGAGAACGTCCTCAACGACACCATCATGGCCCTGGGCCTCATGATCTGCTTCTACTACGCGCTCACCGCGTTCGCCTGCACCTGGTACTTCCGCAAGAGCTTGTTCTCCAGCGTGCGCAACTTCTTCATGCGGCTGCTCTTCCCCCTGGTGGGCGGCCTGGTGCTGACGCTGGTGTTCTTCCAGACGGCCGTGGACAGCTGGGCACCGGAATTCGGCAGCGGCTCCGAAATCGGCGGCGTGGGCCTGGTGTTCATCCTCGGCATCGGCATCCTTGCCCTCGGCGTGGTGGTCATGCTGGTCATGGCCCGCCTCCGCCCTGGCTTCTTCAAGGGAGAAACCATCCGCAAGGACACTCCTGCGCTGGTGGTTCCCGAATAGCTTTCGACGTCTGAGCGGAGCGTCGGAACGGGCCGTGCAGCCTGAAGCACGGCCCGCAAAGAAGCCCTGGTCCGGATTTCCGGGCCAGGGCTTCTTCTGTGTCATGCTTCCGGTTGTGGGCTCAGCGGTTCAGCCGTTCGCCGGGCCGCGGCTCACCAGAAGTGGGCCACGTCCACCACCAGCCGTGAGCCCGTGCCCGGGCCGGCCAAGGTGAAGACGCGGAACGGCAGCCGTGCGCGTACCCCGAGGCCAATCGTGGTGTAGCCCTCGAAGCTGCCCGCCCAGGCCACCTGCCGGAAGGTCTGGTACCCGGAGACGTTGCTCAGTTCCTTCTTATTGGCAGGGTTGTATGTGGGCTGCCCGCTGCTGTTGTATGCCGGGGCGTTGACGGTGACCTGGATGAAGGCACCGCCGCGCAGGGCCACGGGAAGGCCGGAACCCTCCTGGACCACCTGCGACACGTACTTCACGGTGAATCCGGCCACTTTGCCGTTGAGGTCGATCACCAGCCGGTCGTAGCAGGGCTGTTGACCTGTCCTGACATTGGTTACTTGTGCGGTGGACATCGCCGCGTTGGTCTTGGCCAACGACCCCCACACGATGCCGCAATATGAGGCCGCCGAAGCGGACCCCGGAACGATGAGACCAAGACCGGCAGCCATGACCAGGGCCACCAGCCAGATTTGAAGCTTTTTCATTGTGGGCCACCTCCCTTGAGTGATTGATACCTCAAGGTTAGGAGCGTTTTGGCCCGTAATGACGGCTCGTATCCGCTTCGGCGCAGAACCGTTAGACGGCCCTCGGGCCGGTCACAGAGCGTCATCCCGGAGGCCTTGTTTGGCCGTTTTCCGGGCGGCTGCGGGGCTTTCGAGTCCCCGTTCGTTATGCGGCATAACGACGCCGTCCGGCCGGGTTGCGGGCCGGCGCCGTCCGTTCCTCCTTCCGTTTGCTATCCAGGCCTGCCGTGCCGGCGAGGCGGCCCCGTCCCCCAGCAACGGGGCCACCTCGGACCGGTTACTGGTTGGGAATTACCGGGCTGCCTTGGTGAAGCCCGCGAACGGCTTCACCCGCTTGGCCACTGCGGTCAGCACCACGAACCCGACAAGCAGGCTCACAAGGAGGGCCCAGAGGTCGGCTCCAAGGGGCTTGGCAATCGACGCAGCGAGCGCGGCGCACATGCCGAGGGGCGTTGACCCGGCCGCACCGGGAGCGGCCGCAACAGTGCCGGATCCCGAGCCGTTCGCGGCACCGTTCGCGCCGATGTCGGCTACAACATCAATCCCCTGAGCAGATCCGCTGCCGGAACCCGGCTTTCCGCCGGTGCTGTCAGAGGTCCCACTATCACCACGCCCTGCGCTGAGACCCCCCAGCAGGCCGTTGAGGAATCGAACCACGGTGGGAACAGCTCCGTTTGTGCTGTCAGCGCCATTGTGAACATTGCTTCCACCGTTCGGTTTTCCCCCTGAGTTGGCGGTGCCAAGGACTCCCGTGTTGCCAAGAAGTCCTGTGCCCAGGACGCCTGTGTTGCCAAGAAGTCCTGTGCCAAGGACTCCCGTGCTGCCAAGAAGTCCTGTGCCCAGGACGCCTGTGTTGCCGAGCAGTGGCGTGTTGCCCAGCCGGTCCGCGTTGCCTAGGACACCGGTGCTGCCCCGATCGAGGACACCGGCGTTCGGAAGGACGCCGGTCCCGGTTCCGGCCATAGTGCCGAGGACACCTGTGCCGAGGATCCCCGTCTTACCGAGGAGCCCCGACGTGCCGAAGATCCCTGTGCCCGTGCCGCCGATGTTGCCCAGCGTTCCGGTGCCCGTCGCGGGCAGCTGCGAGGTGCCCGCCGTGGGCACTGCCACGTTGCCGAGCGAGACGGTTGCCGTCCCGGCCGTTGGAGCCACGGCGGTACCTTTCGTCGGCTCCGCCGTCCCGGCACCCACAGAGCCAAGCGACACCGTCACGTCCGCAGGCCCAGCCTGCGTCCCCGCGGCACCCGCCGCCGGCTCCGCCGCCCCGGCACCCACAGTGCCAAGCGACACCGTCACGTCCGCAGGCCCAGCCTGCGTCCCCGCGGCACCCGCCGCCGTGTCAGCCGGGGCTGCCACGCCATCGAGCGAAACCACCGCAGTTGTCGGTTGGCTTGCCGGCGACGATGAGGTTCCCGTCCCCAGCGTTCCGATTTGAAGGCTCACGACGCCGTCGGATTGTTGTTCCGGAGCCGCTGTGCCAAGGGTTATCTGCACATTCCCTTTTTGGCTATCGGTAGCATCCGCAGCGGAAGCCGCGGCGGCACCGACGAGCATGACTCCGCCTGCAAGCAGGGCACCATAAAGGCTCCTGCGCATGAAGTTTTGCATGTCGTTCTTCTCCTGAAATGAGCTTGAATGATCGTCCACCTTGTTCAGGCAGACATGGCTGATGCGGTCACAAGGGACCGCGGGCGATCATTCAGTCGGGAGAAAAACCAGGATGGCGATTGAGTGCTTGAGGGTCAGGTCCGCTCGAGCGGGTCCTGAGCTCGCTGGCCGCGTTGAACGGCACGGCGAAAGAATCGGTGGTTCCGGCGAGCTGCTGGCTGGCCATTCCCCCGGAGTTGGCGCTGCCCGCAGCTCCCGTCGGCGACGGCGAGGACGGATTTGCAGGGCGGCCCACCGGATCCGGCGCCGCCATTCCGGACTGTTTCGCCGAAACAGCCGGGACGCCGACGAACTGTCTACCCGGGAAACCTGCTGGGGAGGACTCCTCGCCGTTGCCCTGCTCCGCAGCGAAGGCAGATCGCGACGCCGAAGCGATGTGCTCCGTGGCCCCCGAGACGGGTTCCAAAGCGGGCTCGGCCGCAACCGCCGGCAAGGCGGGCACCACCACAACATCCGGCACCACATCGCCAACAACGCGGGCCGGCAAGGACGCCACCTTGGTGAGGACCGGCTTCACCGCCGTGACTGCGTCATGCACGACGGAATGCACGACGGCGGCAATCGGCTTGGAAATGGCCTGCACCACTGTTGGGGTCACCGATGCCGCAGTGGAGGTCAGATTCCGGGTGCCGGTTTCGACTGTGTCCAGCGAACCGTCCGCCGGAGCGGACGCACGGGCTACGGTTTGGCTGGCTTGGCCGCTCACCGCGGCCGCGCCATTGGCGACGGCTCCCGCGGCTTCGGCTGGCTTTGGCAGCGACTGAACCGCGGCCGGACGGGAATCGCTTCGTTGGGAAACGCTTCGTTGGGGAACGCTTTGTTGGAAAACGGCGCGGTTGAGCAGCTCTTCGGTCGGGGAAAGTCCGGCGTCCAGCGATGCCGGTGCGCTTTCCTGGACTGTGCTGGTGGTGTCGGAAACCAAGGAGGAAAGGTCGGAAGCGAAGCTTGCGGCGGCACTGGCGAAGATCCAGGCGACAGCCAGGAAAAGGGAGCCGAGGAGAACCCGCAAGGCGCGCTGGAGGAAGGTCAGGGGCACGATGTTCAGCCACATGGCGTTCACCCCCAGCGTGAAACCGCGAACAACCGTTCAATGAGGGTAGGAGCCTGCACCCGGTAATTCAAGACCTCGCGTTGACTCACAAATAACCTCCGCGAGGGCGGATACGTTGCCTCATTTGAAAACCTCCGGGGAATCCGGCGGTGTGGGGATCCTTGAGGAATGGGATTGACGATGGGTGAGCGCAGGGCTGTCACGAAGCATCTGGCCATGTCTTATCGTGCCGGTGACCGGGCCAGGAAGGGCCGGATCCTGGATGAAGTTGTCGAGTTGACCGGTTGGCATCGGGATCATGCCAGGGCGGTGTTGCGTCACGCGCTGGATCCGCCGCGGCCACGGCCGGTCAGGCAGGGACGTGCCCCAACGTACGGAGCTGACCTGCAGGAGGGGCTCGTGCTGTGCTGGGCGGTGCTGCGCGGGCCGGCAGGGAAGCTGCTGGCGCCGATGCTGCCGGAGATCGTGCGGATGCTGAGGGCCGAGAAGGCCTTGGAACTCACCGACGGGCAGGCGGCGTTGCTGAGCCGGATGAGCGCGGCAACCATCGACCGGCGTCTGGCAGGCCAACGCGCGAAACTTCTGCCTCATGGCCGGTCCCATACCAAGCCCGGGTCCTTGCTGAAATCGCAGATCCCGGTCCGGACGTGGGCGCAGTGGGATGACGCGGTCCCGGGTTTCGTTGAGATCGACCTGGTCGGGCACGAAGGCTCGAACAGTTCCGGGCAGTTCTGTTTCACCCTGACAGTCACGGACATCGCGACCGGCTGGACCGTGAACCGGTCCGTGCCGAACAAGGCGCAGAAGCACGTGTTCTCGGCCCTGCAGCACGTCATGGCCCAATTCCCCTTTCCCGTGATCGGCATTGATTCAGACAACGGGACCGAGTTCATCAACAACGAACTCTTCGACTTCTGCCTCCAACAGCACATCACCTTCACCCGGTCCCGGCCGGGAAACAAGAACGACGGCGCCTACGTCGAGCAGAAGAACTGGTCACGGGTCCGGGAGTTGGTGGGTTATCTACGCTATGACACCAGCGCGGAGCTGGAACTGCTCAACCAGATCTGGGACCTGGACCGAATCTTCAGCAATTACCTGCTGCCCCAGCAGAAGCTCCTCACCAAAGTCCGGCACGGCGCCAAGATCAGCAAGACCCACGACCGTGCACGGACCCCGCACCAACGCGCCGCCGACCATCCGGATATATCCCGGATGCCCGTGATCCGCATGAACGCCGAATACAAGAAGATCAGACCGGCAGCTCTCTCCCGACAGATCCTCGCCCTCACCGGCCAACTCGAAACCATCGCCACAGCCAAACGCCCGGCACCGGTCAAACCCGCCGTCAACGAACACTGGAACCACCGCGACAGCCGGAGGTTTACCAATGAGGCAACGAATCAACGCTCCCGGAGGTATTGACGTGAGGCAACAGGGACCTCGCGTTGACTCACAAATAACCTCCGCGAGGGCGGATACGTTGCCTCATTTGAAAACCTCCGGGGAATCCGGCGGTGTGGGGATCCTTGAGGAATGGGATTGACGATGGGTGAGCGCAGGGCTGTCACGAAGCATCTGGCCATGTCTTATCGTGCCGGTGACCGGGCCAGGAAGGGCCGGATCCTGGATGAAGTTGTCGAGTTGACCGGTTGGCATCGGGATCATGCCAGGGCGGTGTTGCGTCACGCGCTGGATCCGCCGCGGCCACGGCCGGTCAGGCAGGGACGTGCCCCAACGTACGGAGCTGACCTGCAGGAGGGGCTCGTGCTGTGCTGGGCGGTGCTGCGCGGGCCGGCAGGGAAGCTGCTGGCGCCGATGCTGCCGGAGATCGTGCGGATGCTGAGGGCCGAGAAGGCCTTGGAACTCACCGACGGGCAGGCGGCGTTGCTGAGCCGGATGAGCGCGGCAACCATCGACCGGCGTCTGGCAGGCCAACGCGCGAAACTTCTGCCTCATGGCCGGTCCCATACCAAGCCCGGGTCCTTGCTGAAATCGCAGATCCCGGTCCGGACGTGGGCGCAGTGGGATGACGCGGTCCCGGGTTTCGTTGAGATCGACCTGGTCGGGCACGAAGGCTCGAACAGTTCCGGGCAGTTCTGTTTCACCCTGACAGTCACGGACATCGCGACCGGCTGGACCGTGAACCGGTCCGTGCCGAACAAGGCGCAGAAGCACGTGTTCTCGGCCCTGCAGCACGTCATGGCCCAATTCCCCTTTCCCGTGATCGGCATTGATTCAGACAACGGGACCGAGTTCATCAACAACGAACTCTTCGACTTCTGCCTCCAACAGCACATCACCTTCACCCGGTCCCGGCCGGGAAACAAGAACGACGGCGCCTACGTCGAGCAGAAGAACTGGTCACGGGTCCGGGAGTTGGTGGGTTATCTACGCTATGACACCAGCGCGGAGCTGGAACTGCTCAACCAGATCTGGGACCTGGACCGAATCTTCAGCAATTACCTGCTGCCCCAGCAGAAGCTCCTCACCAAAGTCCGGCACGGCGCCAAGATCAGCAAGACCCACGACCGTGCACGGACCCCGCACCAACGCGCCGCCGACCATCCGGATATATCCCGGATGCCCGTGATCCGCATGAACGCCGAATACAAGAAGATCAGACCGGCAGCTCTCTCCCGACAGATCCTCGCCCTCACCGGCCAACTCGAAACCATCGCCACAGCCAAACGCCCGGCACCGGTCAAACCCGCCGTCAACGAACACTGGAACCACCGCGACAGCCGGAGGTTTACCAATGAGGCAACGAATCAACGCTCCCGGAGGTATTGACGTGAGGCAACAGGGACCTCGCTGCTAATGGCTCGGTTGCGGAACAAACCCCAAGGCAAGAAGAAACCCCGCCTGGCCGACATTTCGGCAGGCGGGGCCTGATAAGTCGTTGCGGGCGGCGCTTAGCCTTCGCAATCGTGGCAGTACTTGAGGCCGTTCTTCTCCAACGCGATCTGCGAGCGGTGACGGACCAGGAAACAGGACGAACATGTGAATTCATCGGACTGTTCCGGGACAACCACGACGGTCAGTTCTTCGCCGGACAGATCGGCGCCCGGAAGGTCGATGCCCTCGGCTGTGTCGTTCTCGTCAACATCGATGACAGCAGTCTGGGCACCGGAGCCGCGGGACGCCTGAAGGGCCTCGAGCGATTCGGCGGGAGACTCTTCTTCGGTCTTGCGTGGGGCGTCGTAATCGGTAGCCATTAGTGTGGTTCGCTTTCGTTGCTGCACAGTGCCATTCCGGCACCTCAGTGAAGGAGTTTAGGGCATAGTACACGCCTTCACCGAATAGTGTGTCCAAGAAAACATTTTCGGGTTCCGGGCAGCAGTTTCGGCCCCGAATCTGACCCTTTTTAGCGCGCCCGGGTTAAGTAAAGGAAGCCTCCACGGGTAACCCGTGGAGGCTTCCTTTTTTCGCTCAGTCGTGTCCGCCTAGCTGGAGGGACCGCCCGGACCGTACATGACTGAGTAGTGCGAAAGTTCCTTGCCGGAGGTGTGCCAGATGGTCACGCTGGTGACTCCGGGATCGTAGTAGGTGATTTCCGCGCCGAGGCCCTGGTTCGCCGAGCCTGCCTTGACGCAGGTTGCGGTGATGACCATGCCGGCCGGCGCCGTCAAGGTGATCGACGTGACGTTTCCGGTAACGTCGATCCGGCCCGAATCCCATTCCGGACACAGTTGTCCGGCGGGAGGGGCAGCGCTGGCGGGCATGGCCCCGCCGAGGAAAACCATGCCCGCAACAGCAGCCGCGGCCAGTATTCGCTTCATTCTTTACTCCTCAATGAGCATCGAAACTTCCGGTCCCGGGATCCCTGTAGTTCCCAAGACCTCTGCGTTCTGGCCGGCTTCTTTCAATTGATGAAATCCGCGCACTCGGATCGTTGGCACATGACGCGCCCCAACTGTGCACCATCTCCACCGTCCAGCCCGTGACAGATGGCATCCCGCTGAATGCCTACACGCTCCCTGCGTGCTGCTAGAAACAATAGGGACGCGTGGGACGGAGCACCCGAGTAGTCGGTACTCGTTTTTTGGAGCCTGTCCGCGGCGCTGTGGATCGCAATTACCTATTCCTTTGCCTCCCCTACCCGGGCACCATGGAGTGGTCATGGATCGCAAGGAGTTCCGGGCCCCAAGCTACGTGCCGTGGCTGTTCGGCCCCTTGGCCACAGGTCTGGGCCTGCTGGCCCATCTGCTTTCCGGTGGGGCATTGCCCTGGCTGCCGGTACTCCTTGCCCTGGCGGCATTGCTCAGCATGGCGGCCTCGATGGTGTCCCGGCTGCCGCTGCCCGTATGGGCGCTGCTCCTGCTGTGCGGGCTGGCTCAGCAACTGCTCCATCCGGCGTTCGTGCTCTTCTCAGGTGTATCTGCCGGAACCCAGGGCGCATCGCATTCCCACGTGCTGGTCCTGCCCCCGGTTCCGGGGGCAGCTGCGGCGCCTGCAGGGCACGCACTGGAACTGATGCTCGTCACCCACGTGGCCGCGGCCTTGCTGACTGCCCTGGTCATGGCCGGGGCCGGCCGCCGCTTCGCGCGACGGCTGGCCCCGGGTGGCAGCAGTATCAGGGAATCGGCACCGGATCGCCGTCGCTGAGGATGAGCCGGAGGGAGTGCCCGTCCGCAAGCACACCGATGTCGGCAAGCGGATCTCCTTCCACGGCGATCAGGTCCGCATAACCGCCTTCGGCCACCACGCCTGCCTTGCCGGTCTCCCCCACGATTTCCGCGCCGACGAGCGTCGCCGAACGGAGCACCTCCAGCGGTGTCTGCACCCGTGCCCGGAGTCGGAACTCTTCGAGCTGGTGGGCCAGCCCCGCACCGTGCAGGTCCGTACCGTAGCCGATCCGGACACCGGCCGCCGATGCCTTGGCCAGCGACTCGACGCCGGCTTCGAAGATCTCCTCCACCGCCGCCTTTTTGGCCGGGTCCAGCCCGTGCCCGCTGGCCCCGGACAGGATGGCCCAGTACGTGGCCAGGGTGGGCACGTAGAAGGCGCCCTTTTCCAGGAACAGGTCAATGCATTCGCCGTCCAGGAGGTTGCCGTGCTCGATGGTGCGCACGCCCAGACGCAGGGCACGCGAGACGGCTTCCGCCGTGTAGACGTGCGCCGCGATGTAGCGGTGCGCCAGCCGGGCCTCGTCGACGGCGGCAAGCACCTCCGCATCCGAGAAGCCGAGCGCTTCGAGCCGCATCTTCGAGACCACCCCGCCCGAGAGCGTGAGCTTTGCGTGGTCGGCGCCGTCGCGGAACTCCGCGCGCAGGGCTCTGCGGAGTTCCACCTCGCCGTCGCAGACCTTCGTGAGGACGTGCCCGCCGGTGGGGGCGAAGATTGGTCCCCCGGCCTTGAGCCTGGGGCCGGTCACCAGCCGCTCCTCGACAGCGCGGGACAGGCCCGTGTCCGCCCCGCCCATGTCGCGGACCAGGGTGAAGCCGCGCAGGAGCATCTCGTGCATCACCCGGGCGGTGCGTGCCGCGTGGTACGACGGCGTCCAGGACAGGATCTCGTTGAAGTCGCCGGAGGCCTGCGTGACGTGGGCGTGGGCGTCGATCAGGCCCGGCAGCACCGTCAGGCCGCTGAGGTCGATTTCGACGGCGTCCGCCACCGTGCGGCTGGACGCCGAAATTTCGGCAATCCTCCGGTCGCGGGCGACGATGGTGCGCGCGGGGCCCACCTCACCGCTCCCGACGTCGAGGATCCGCGCGTTGCGAAGGACGACGGACTGGGAGCGGGACCGCCCCGGGTCAGTCCTAACGGGCATGGTGCTTCCTTTCCCCCGCCTGAGCCGCCGGGCCAGCGGGGTCAAGCGGGCCGGTGGGGTCGAGCGGACCGGAAGCGTCCGCCGTCGCGATTTCCGTCTTTCCGGAGGCGCGTTCGTCGATTTCCTCGAGGGAGCGGCCGCTGGTCGAAACACCGAAGACGAGGACTACCAAGGCCGCGCCGCCGAGGACCGCCATCACCATGGTGAAGACGCCACCGAAACCCAGCACCGGGTAGGCCGCGCCAATCAGGATCGGCGCTGTGATGCCGCCGATCCGGCCGAAAGCGGAAGCGCTGCCCATGCCGGTCGCGCGGAGCCTGGTTCCGTAGACCTCCGGGGTGTAGGCGTAGAGGCCCGCGTAGCAACCGTTCATGAAGAAGGAAAGCAGTGATCCGAACGCCAGGACCGCGCCCTCGCCCGGCGCTTGGGACAACAGGAACGCCGAAACCGCGCCGCCCGCCAGGTAGATCGCGATGGTCATGCGCCGGCTGAGGCGTTCGTTGAGGAACGCCGCACTGTAGTAACCGGGAATCTGAGCGATGGTGATGATCAATGAGTACGTGAAGCTGCCGGTGATTGTCATTCCCTTGGCTACCAGCAGCGACGGGATCCAGACAAAGAATCCGTAGAAGGAGAAGGTCACCGAGACCCAGAGGAGCCAGATCACGGCGGTGCGGCGGGCATTGCCGTGCCGCCACAGATCCGCCTGCTGGAACAGCGGCGGTGCCTTCGGCGTCGCTGCTTCGACGGCGACGACGGCGGAGCCGGCAGTGCGCACGAGGCGCCCCTCTTCGAGGCCCTGGACGATCTGTTCGGCTTCGGCTTCGCGGCCGCGGGTAAGGAGCCAGCGTGGGGACTCGGGCAGGACCCGCCGCCACCAGAGGAGCATCACGATCGGGACGGCCGTGACGAGCTGGCCGATCCGCCACCCCTCGGGAGAACCGGCGACGACGGTGGTGCCGATCAGCGCGGCGCTGACGTAGCCGAGGGCGAAGAACCCGGCCACCGCACCGACGAAGAAGCCTCGCCGCTTCTTCGGGATGAATTCGGCGATGAAGGTGGGAATGATGGCGGCCTCGGCGCCGATGCCGATGCCCGCGATCACGCGCATGGTGAAGAAGAACTCCCAGCCTTGGGAGAACGCGGCAATGATGGTCGCGATGGCGTAGAGCGCCAGGGCGTACATCATGACCTTGCGGCGGCCGATCCGGTCGCCGAGGGCGCCGGCGCCGATCGCGCCGATAAAGATGCCGATCAGCAGGGAACTGCCGATGAGTCCGGCCTGGGCGCCGTCCAGGTGCCAGAGCGGTTTGATGATCGGCATGATGTACGAGACCAGCGAACCGTCCATGCCGTCGAAGAGCAGTCCAAGGCCTCCGATGAACGCCAGCTGGATATGGGGTTTGCCTACCCGCATGCCATCCATGCGTTCAAGGAGTGACCGCGTCGTTGCCATCACGTTGCCTTTCTATCGGGGAGAACGGGAATCCTGTTCGGGTGTTGAGAGCGTCCATTCGTCGCTCTTGGCATACAGGATTCCACTTTTTGTGTGCAATGTCACTAGTAAAAGGTGACATTTTACAGTTTTGGCATGCCAGGCGGCTGGAACCCTAGGCGGAGAGGTCGACCTTCAGGCCAAGGCCACGCTCCACGGCGGCGTCATAGAGAAGCCGCCCGATGGCCAGGTCCTGCAGCCCCATGCCGACGGAGTTGAAGAGGGTCACCTGCTCGCGGTTTTCGCGGCCGGCCACCGAGCCGGCGATCACCTGGCCGAGTTCCCCGGCCACGTCCTCGACCCGCATGGCCCCTTCCTCGACCGCAAGGAGAAGGTCACCGGACTTGGCCAGCGCGGTTTCCAGGCTGTCCACCACCACCCGCGAACGCGCCATCGCCTCGGCGTCGACCTCCCGGTGGTCCGGACGGGGGCGGGCGCCGACCGCATTGACGTGCAGGCCCTCGCCGAACCAGCGGCCGAAGACGATCGGCGACACGGACGGCGTCAAGGTGCAGACGACGTCGCTGGCATCCATTACCCCAGGCAGGCCTTCCGCGTGGACAACCTCGACGCCGTGGTGCTCCACCGCCCGGCGGAACGAATCCACGGTGGCCGCCGTGCGGGACCAGACCACAACGGTGTCAATCGGGAGGACCGCCCGCATCGCCTCGACATGCGCGACCGCCAGGGCGCCCGCGCCGACCAACCCCAGGACCCTGCTGTCCGGCCGGGCAAGGTGACGGGAAGCCGCTGCCGTCATGGCCGCGGTCCGGATCCGGGTGGGGACGCGCCCGTCGAGCAGGGCCAGGGTCTCACCCGTTGACCGGTCGGCAAGGACAATCGATGAGCGCTGCGACGGCAGTCCCACCTGGGCGTTGTCCGGGATGTCGCTGAGCAGTTTCGAGACGACCAGGCTGCGCGGCGCCGAGGCGGCGGCCATGACCAGAAAGCGCGAGTCGGCGTCGGCAAGCTTCATGGACAGCGGGGCGGGCTGGGCTGCCGCACCTGTCGCCTGGTCTACCAGACTGCTTTCCAGTGCCTGAATCGTCGCTTTCATGTCAACCACTGCAGCCAGCTCTGAAGCGCTGAGAATAAGGGCCAACGGAGTCTCCTTCCTTGGTGTTATCAAGATCACGATAGAACACTTTTGGCATGCCAAACAGAGAAAAGATCCAGAAAACTTGCCGTATTTGCCGGGACGGGTGGATTATTGGCATGCCAAAGGAAGTTCCGCCGTCGACGTGGACAGCGGGACGCGTGTAGCGAGCAAAGGAGCCCCTGATGAGCGCAGAGGCGATGGAGACGGGGCCTTCGGCTTCGCGCACCGGAAGCGTCTACGAGTGGATACGTGAGCGGATCATCGACGGCACCTATCCGCCCGGGCAGCGGATCCGCGAGCGCGACGTCGCCCTGGAGCTTGAGGTGTCGCGCGTTCCGGTGCGCGAGGCGCTCCCCCAGCTCGAAAGCGAAGGCTACATCGAAACGCTGCCCCGGCGCGGCGCCGTCGTGACCCACCTGACCGTGCAGGGCGTCACGGAACTGTTCGACGTCCGGGCCAGCCTCGAAGTCCTCGCCGCCCGCCTGGCGGCAGAGGCAGCCGCGGCGGGGGCGGACACCGGACGCCTGACCGGCCTGCTGGCCGAGGCGGGCAGGGCGCTGATCAAGGGCGACGAAGGGCTGATCGCCGACCTCAATGCCCAGATCCACGAGGAAATCCTCGAACTGAGCGGCAGCAAGCTGCTCAAGCGGCTGATGTCGCCGGTCAATGGCCAGCTCCGCCGGCTTTTCCACGTGGCTGCGGACCGCGACCAGGCCGTACAGCACGACGAACACAGCACCATCGTCCAGGCGATCCTTGGTGGGCATGCCGAGCTCGCGGGCGCGCTGGCGTTCGCGCACGTGGAACACAGCCGCAACGAGTGCCTCCCGATTGTGGAGAAGAGCCTTAAATGACCATGCGCCCCGGGGTGCATGGTCGCGGACGGGGACCACGGATCCGAAGATCTCTGGGTAGGTGAACGACGTCTTGCTCGGTTAATCCATCCGCAAGGGCTTGGTCTACTCTTACCGGCGTCTGCTCACCTTGAGCGAACGGGGTCCCTGTCCCCCAAATATCGGCGATCCGGTCAACCACAGCAGTGGCCCCTTCCATCCGGGCCATGTATGTCCGCTGCCTGCCGCAGCGGGCAATTCTTCGTTCCACTTGGTGCGAGCCGAAGTAACTGCGAACTTCGCGGCTGGATCTCAGGTGTAACGGGCTTCGTTGTTGGCGAGTTGGTGGCCGAGCCCGGCCAACAGGATGGTGAGTCCTTCGTCGAGTTCCTGTGCTCCGTCGTAGTCGAGCAGTTCGGGAGCGAGGCTGCGCAGATGGGGGAATTCCCGGAGCGGCAGGCGCTGGAGTCCGAGCCGCAAAAGCGCTTCGTTTTCGTCCGGGTCTGCGATGAGCTCCTGCAGCTCGTTCAGGATGTGTCCGTAGAGGAACCCAGAGAACGCGCGGTAGATATGCAGGGCATCCGCAGGGACGAACCCAGCGCGGATCAGAACCCCCAAGACCTGCTCCAGTGGCCGCAACGTTCCTGCCGGCCGCAACCCGAGGGGCGTGGACAAGGGTCCGGTCACCAGCAGAGGGACGACATTGGGATGCTTCAGGCACACCCGGCGAAGTTCGTGGGCCATCCGGCGCAACTGTGCCTGCCAGTGGGCATCGTCGGGGAAGGTTTCCACCTCGTCCAGGACGAGTTCGGCGACCCCGGCGAGCAGTTCCTGGCGGTTGGCGGCGTGCCGGTAGATGGACATCGGGTCCCGGCCAATGGCTTGGCCGAGCCGGCGCATGCTCAGGGCCTCCAGCCCGTGCTCATCGACCAACTCCAGGGCCGACTTCAGCACCGCGCGGCGGCTGAGTCGTCCGGCACCGGTATGTCCGGGCGCTCCGGTACGTTCCAAGGCTGCCTCCTGACCATCCAGAATTTCCCGGCCCGCAAGGATCCGAGTGTTCGCAAAATCCCTTGTTATGCACGGGCCCGGGAGTGTATTTGCGCGGGTCCGTAGGGTCAAGGCGCAGGGTTTCTTCACCCCGGCTAGAGCCATAATCGGAGCCCCCTGCCGGATTCGAACCGGCGACCCCCTGTTTACAAGACAGGTGCTCTGGCCAACTGAGCTAAGGAGGCGCGCCCGGCGCAAACCGGGACGCGAGCCCGGCGTTACCCGGGACGGTGCGCAGAAACTGCGCTCAACAAGGGTAGCTCATTCCTGGGCCCACCCTCTAAAACGCGGCTGCGGGCCGCGTGCTGCATCCACAGCGCACGGCCCGCATGACGCGCCAAGAAACTACTTCTTCGCGGCAATCACCTTGTTCAGCTCGCCGGTGAAGTCCTTGCCGTCCCACTGCTTGCCGTCAATGAACACTGTAGGCGTGCCCGTGACGCCGATGTCCGCGGTTTCCTGCGTGATGACCTTGACGTAGGGGCGGTAGGTCTTGTTTTCCACGCAGGAATCAATGTTGGCGGCACCCACCTCCGTGGCCATCTTCTTGAGGTCGTTGTCGGAAATGCCGGCGCTGCCTTCAGCAGGCTGGCGTTCGAACAGCAGGTTGAAGAAGGCCGCGTACTTGTCCGGCGAAGTATTCACGACGCAGGCAGCGGCGTTGGCAGCGCGGGACGAGTAATTGGTGGAGGAACGGCTGTCCAGGAAGCCCAGGGCCCGGTACTCAAGGGTGATCTTGCCTTCGTCCCGCAGCTTGGTGAGGGTCTCGCCGTACGTGGTTTCGAAGTTCTTGCAGATGGGGCAGATGAAGTCGATGTACGCCACGACCTTGACCGGCTTTCCGGCTTCGGCCTCGGCGCCGGGAGCGACGACGGTGGCGGGCTTGGTTGCCGGCGCGGACGGAAGGGAAGCGAGGTCAACGCTGGCGGCCTCGGACTTGGCCACTTCCGTGCCCTTCAGCAGCGTCACGCCGCCGTGCACGTTGGCGTTGGCCGGCGTCGGGCCCTTGTCCGCGATGGGGGCGCTGTTCTGGATGCCCTGCATGATGTTCAGGGCGACGATGACGACAATCACCACAACGGCAACCACGATGCCCCAGCCGATGAGCAGCTTGTTCCGTTTGTCCCTCTTAATCTGCGCTTCGCGGATCTCGCGGGCACGTTCCCGGGCCTGGGCGGTGCGCTCTGCCTTGGACAGGCGTGGTTCGTTTGCGGGGCTCATCAGTTCCTCGTTGCTCGGTGGCTGTTACTGGGGTATGGCACTGTGGCCAGTTTACGGGTGAACATCACCGGTCCGGCTGAGGGCGCCAAGCCCCGTCCGATGAACGAGCGGATGTGGGTGATGATTCCCGCCGGTAGGGTGGGATATGAGTCACAAGCCATCCCAGGGGGCAGCAATGCAGAAACCGGCAAGCGAAAAACTCACGGCCAAGGCGAAGGAAAGACCGTCGCCGGCGCCGGCCAAATACGACTTCATGGTGGTCTCCAACCGGCTGCCGGTGGACCGCTGTTCCGCTGAAGACGCGGCGAACGACGGCGACGGCTGGCGGCGCTCGCCCGGCGGCCTGGTGACGGCACTGGCCCCCCTCATGGCAAAGAGCGACGGCGCGTGGGTCGGCTGGCACGGTGCCCCCGACGAAGCGCTGGATCCGTTCAGCCACGACGACATGGACCTGGTCCCCGTGGAGCTCAGCGCGGACGATGTTGAGCTGTATTACGAAGGCTTTTCCAACGCCACCCTGTGGCCGCTCTACCACGATGTGATAGCCACTCCGGAGTTCCACCGGACCTGGTGGGACGCCTACCGCCGCGTGAACCAGAGGTTCGCCGACGCCGTCGTGCAGTCCGCCGGCAAGAACGCCACCATCTGGGTTCAGGACTACCAGCTGCAGCTGGTCCCCCGGATGCTGCGCAAGGCGCGGCCCGATCTGACGATCGGCTTCTTCAACCACATTCCGTTCCCGCCGCCGGAAATCTTCGCCCAGCTGCCCTGGCGGCAGGCGATCCTCGAAGGCCTGCTCGGTTCGGACCTGGTGGGCTTCCAACGCCCCAGCGACGCCGCGAACTTCATGCGCTCGGCCCGCCGCTTCCTCGGAGCGAGCGTCAAGCAGCAGCAGGTCCAGGTCAGGGATGCCACCGGCGAAGTCACGCACATCGCCCGGGCCCAGGCCTTCCCGATTTCCATCGCGGTGGACCAGATCAGCGAGCTCGCCGAACGCCCGGACATCGTCGAGCGCGCCCGGCAGATCCGCCAGGACCTCGGCAATCCGCGGACCATCCTGTTGGGCGTGGACCGCCTCGACTACACCAAGGGCATCCGCCACCGGCTCAAGGCCTTCGAGGAACTGCTGCAGGACGGCAGCCTGAAGGTCCAGGACGCCACCCTCATCCAGGTGGCCAGCCCCAGCCGTGAGCGCGTGGAACAGTACAGGATCCTCCGCGAGGAGATCGAAGGCACGGTGGGCCACATCAACGGCACCTACGACACGATGCAGAACACGGCAGTGCGCTACCTCCACCACAGCTACCCGGTGGAGGAAATGGTTGCCTTGTATCTCGCTGCTGACGTCATGCTGGTCACGGCGTTGCGGGACGGCATGAACCTCGTGGCCAAGGAGTACGTCGCCGCCCGGATCAACCACACCGGCGCCTTGGTGCTGAGCGAATTCACCGGAGCGGCGGACCAACTCAAGCAGGCCCTCCTCGTGAATCCGCATGACATCGACGGACTCAAGGCCACCATCATGCGCGCCGTCGAGCTGCCGGCGGGCGAATCCCGGCGCCGGATGCGCACGATGCGCAAGCAGATCCTGGACCACGACGTCGACCACTGGTCATCCGAGTTCCTCGCCGCCCTGGCGGAAAAGGCGGTCCGCGATGACAGCTGAGAACAAGCCGCCGCTGAGTCTCTCCCCCAGTCTCCTCGACGCAGTGCGCACCATCGCGGAAACCGAACAGCTGCTCGTGGCCATGGACTTCGACGGCACCATCTCGCCGATCGTCGACCACGCCGGCGAGGCCCGTCCCCTGCCGCGGTCGGCTGCGGCTTTCGCTGAACTCGCCGCCCTGCCCCGCACGACGACGGCGCTCATCTCCGGGCGGGCCCTGTCCAGCCTGCGGGCGGTCGCCGCCCCTCCTGCCGCCACGCTGCTGATCGGCAGCCACGGCGCCGAGGCCTGGCTGGGGCCCGGCTCCGCCGGGCTGCGGCTGGACCCCGACCAGGAGGCGCTGCTGGCGGAGGTCCGCGGAATCCTGGCCGACATCGTGGCCATCGCCCCGGGGACCCTCCTCGAGGACAAGCCGGCCGGCGTCGTACTCCACACGCGGCTGGCCGACGACGACGTGGCGGAAGACGCCGTCGAGGCGGCCCGCACCGCCCTGCAGGACAGGCACGGCGTGTACCTGAAGGACGGCAAGCGGGTGCTGGAAACCTCTGTGGTCCATGCTTCCAAGGGCGAGGCCCTGGCCTTCCTGCGACAGGCTACGGGCGCGACGGCGGTGCTCTTCGCCGGGGACGACGTCACCGATGAAGACGCACTGGCCAGGCTCCATCCGGGGGACATCGGCGTCAAGGTGGGGCTGGACTTCACCCAGGCCGAATTCCGGGTCGAGGCGCCGGTCCACGTGGCCGAACTTCTGGAAGCCGTGCTCCGGGAACGGCGGGAGAACGTGGCCGCAGACCAAACGGAAATGTGACGGACGTAACATTTGTTTCGCGAATGCTGATTTCTGGCATACTCTCTTTTGTGACGCGGCGCACAGATACCGTGCGGCGTCGCATGCACTCCCTGCCCGGGCCGCCTTCCAGGCGCGACTCGGCAGGGAGTTCAACTGAATAAGAAGAACCATTCACAACGGATCGTCCGGCACGTACCTGCCGGTGAAGGGAATGAGAACTGTGGCTACAGTTACTTTTGACAACGCTACGCGTCTGTACCCGGGCACAGACAAGCCCGCCGTCGATAAGCTCAACATCGACATCGCCGATGGCGAATTCCTGGTCCTCGTCGGACCCTCCGGTTGCGGTAAGTCCACCTCCCTGCGCATGCTCGCAGGCCTTGAGGACGTCAACTCCGGCCGCATCCTCATCGGCGACCGCGACGTCACAGATGTTCCGCCGAAGGACCGCGACATCGCAATGGTCTTCCAGAACTACGCCCTCTACCCGCACATGAGCGTTGCGGACAACATGGGCTTCGCACTGAAGATCGCCGGTGTTTCCAAGGAAGAGCGCGCACAGCGCGTCCGCGAAGCCGCAAAGCTCCTGGACCTTGAGCAGTACCTTGACCGCAAGCCGAAGGCCCTCTCCGGTGGTCAGCGCCAGCGCGTTGCCATGGGCCGCGCAATTGTCCGTAACCCGCAGGTCTTCCTCATGGACGAACCGCTGTCCAACCTGGACGCCAAGCTCCGTGTCCAGACCCGCACCCAGATCGCTTCCCTGACCCGCCGCCTCGGTGTCACCACCGTCTACGTGACCCACGACCAGGTCGAAGCCATGACCATGGGCGACCGCGTCGCAGTGCTCAAGGACGGCCTCTTGCAGCAGGTCGACACCCCGCGCAACCTCTACGACAAGCCGCAGAACGTCTTCGTTGCCGGCTTCATCGGCTCCCCCGCCATGAACCTGCTGGAACTGCCGGTTGTCGGCGACGGCGTGCAGTTCGGCGGATCCGTCTACCCTGTCAAGCACGATGTCCTCGAGGACGCCACCGGCAAGACCGTCACCCTCGGTGTCCGTCCGGAAGACCTCGAGACCGCCGCCGCCGGCGAAGGCCTGCAGGTCGAGGTCGACGTCGTCGAAGAACTCGGTGCCGACGCCTACGTCTACGGACACACCACCCTCGACGGCAAGGACCACGACATCGTGGCCCGCGTCGACGGCCGCCGCCCCCCGATGAAGGGCGAGGCCATCTTCGTCCGTCCGCAGCAGGGTCACGTGCACCTGTTCGACACCAAGACGGGCCTGCGCCTGGGCGACTGACGCCTGCTCGAATAACCGCATAACCGACGGCGGCTCCTCCACCTGGAAGGGCCGCCGTCGGCGTTAACCGCACCCTTCATACGGAAGAATTGACACCATGACCGAGCAAAGCGGAGCCCAGTGGCATGACGAACCGACCGACTACGGGCAGATCGGCAAGCTGCCGCGCACCGAGGCCGCCAGCGCCAAGGACACCGCTCCCCCGGCGAGCGTGATCGGCTCACTCAACATCACCGCTGCCGCCACCGATCCCGAGCTGCTGGATCTTCCCTGGCACATCGCACTGGAGGACTGGCCCGCCGAAAACCTCGCCGCCTTGCCGCGCGGCATCTCCCGCCACATCGTGCGTTTCGCGCACCTGGGCGGTTCCGTCATAGCCATCAAGGAAACCTCCGAGCACGTAGCCCGCCACGAGTACCACATGCTCCGCAAGCTGGCCCGGCTGGATGTCCCCTGCGTTGAACCGGTAGCCGTGATCACCGGCCGCACCACGCCCGACGGCAAACCGCTGAACCCGGTATTGGTCACCCGGCACCTGAAGTTCTCGATGCCGTACCGCGCCCTGTTCTCGCAGATGCTCCGCAAGGACACTCTGACCCGTCTGATCGATGCGCAGGCGCTGCTGCTGGTGCGCTTGCACTTGATCGGCTTCTACTGGGGCGATGTTTCCCTTTCAAACACCCTGTTCCGCCGGGACGCCGGGGCCTTCGCCGCCTACCTGGTGGACGCCGAAACCGGCGAACTGTACCCGGACCTGTCCACCGGGCAGCGCGAATACGACCTTGAGATCGCCCGCGTGAACATCGCCGGCGAGCTGATGGACCTCCTGGACGGCGGGCTCATCGAGGAAAAGGTGGACCCCGTGGCCACCTCCGAGCTCATCATGGATTCCTACCGCCGGCTCTGGGCCGAGCTGACCGGGAAGGAATCCTTCGAACTGGGCGAGCGCTGGCGCGTGGGTGCCCGCATCCGGCGTCTCAACGAACTCGGCTTCGACGTCGAGGAGTACGCCATCAAGACCACGGCTGACGGCTCCACCATCCAGCTGCAGCCCAAGGTGGTCGACGCCGGACACCACCAAAGGCGCCTGCTCCGCCTCACCGGACTGGACGCCCAGGAAAACCAGGCCCGCCGCCTGCTCAACGACATGGACCAGTTCCGCGCGGACAACAACCCCGGGATGGACGAGGAATACAGCGCCCACATGTGGGTGAGCCAGATCTTCGAGCCGATCGTGCGCTCCATTCCGCGCGAACTGGCGGGCAAGCTGGAACCGGCGGAAGTGGTCCACGAAGTCCTCGAACACCGCTGGTACATGAGCCAGAAGCAGGACCGCCACATTCCGTTGGCCGAAACCGTGCAGTCCTATCTGGATACTGTGCTGCGCCACCGGCGCGACGAGGCCGCGATCATGCTCAACCCCGACACCGAGCTGCTGAAGATCCTGGAGGTCGAAACCGAGGAGTCGCGCTACAGCGACCTTGAGGACTATCCGGACGCGGACGACTGACGGACCGCTGATTAACGACGACGGCCGGGCCGCTGCCTGCGGGGGCGGCGGCCCGGCCGTCGGGGTTAAGGCGGAGTTAAGCCTGTCGAGGGTTCCGGTGTTCTACGGTTCCGGTGTTCTAGGGTTCCAGGGTTCCCGCGAGGCCCCGGAGCACGGGTTCGCGGCCCAGTTCAATATGGGTGTACGCCAGGGAGTAGGCCAGTTCAGCGTGGCCGCCAAGGATCGCCTTGCACAGTTCCACGTGCTCGTCGCGCTGGAGTTCGTTGCTGCGGTTGTGCGCCAGGCCGAAGATCCAGCGCATCCTGCCGAACAGGGGCTTGACGGATTCGATCAGCAGGCGGTTGCCGGACAGCCGCACGATCTCAGCGTGGAACGCGGCGCTGAGCCGCACGACGTCGTCGGTCCGGCCGTCGTCGATTGCCTGCCGTCCGGCGTCGAGCAGTTCCTGCAGGCTCTCACCCGGAGCGCCCTGGGCGACCTGCACAGCGGCCATCCGCGCGGCGAACGTTTCCAGGCACAGCCGCACGTCGAAGAGATCGTTGACGTCGCTGAGGCTCAGCCGGCGCACCACCGCGCCGCGGCGCGGGAAGGTCTCCACGAAACCGTCCTGCTCGAGGCGCTGGATGGCCTCGCGCACCGGGATGCGTGAGACCTTGTAGAGCTCGGACAGCTCCCGCTCGCGCAGCCGGGTTCCCTGCGCGTACTCGCCGGCGACGATCCCTTCGAGGACCAGCTGGTACACCTGTTCGGCACGGGCTTCGTCGTCCCGTCCGCTCAGTGTTCCCGTCACCGGCGTCGTCATCGGCATGGCCCCTCTCCAACTCACCGCCCCGGCACTGGCCACCGGAGCATGGCGGGTCACACCGCCCATCACTTCACCCGAGCATACACGGGCCGAAACGGCTGTTCCGCTGCACCGCGAGGACGGCCGGCGCCATGACAAACGCTAATCCACACTGCGTTTCCTTCCTTTCCCCGCCGCGGCCTTCGCATGCCGCTCTCGGGTCACTTACTGCTTCGTGTTTGGTATTCCAGACAATCGCCGTTTTGTGATTTACATCGCATCGGAACTATCCTAGCCTGAGTTTGGTATACAAAACGTTCCGGAGCGCGCTCCTCGAACCACGAAACGAGCTTTTCCGTTGACTCAGCTTCAATCCCCAGCCGAGCCTGGCACCGCGAGCGCGGCCCCATCCGGGTCCCGCCCCGCCGAGGCCCGTTCACTGCTGGCCACGGCCTGGCTGAGGATCCGCCGCAGCAAGATTGCCCTGCTCAGCCTGTGCGTAGTAGTAGCCATCATGCTGTTCGCGATCCTCGCACCGGTCCTCAGTGCCATGTCCGGCAATGACCCCTTCACCTCCAACACCAGCCCCGAAGTGCTGGACGACTTCGAAACCCCGGGGCTTCCGCTCCCGGGCTACATGTACCCCTCCGCCAGCCACTGGCTGGGCGTGGAACCCGGCCTGGGCCGCGACCTGTTCGCCCGCCTGGCCTTCGGCGGCCAGGTCTCCCTCACCATCGCCCTGCTGTCCACGGCCGTGTCCGTGGTCCTGGGCACCGTCTTGGGCGCCGCCGCCGGCTACTTCGGCGGCAAGACCGACGCGATCATCAGCCGGCTCATGGACCTGTTCCTCGCCTTCCCGCATCTGCTCCTGGTGCTGTCCCTGACCCCCATCCTGCAGTCCAGGCTCCGCGATACGCCGTTGGGTCAGGGCAGCTTCCTGCCCATGGCCTCGCTGGTGATCATCCTGGGCTTCTTCGGCTGGGCGTACCTGGCCCGGATCGTGCGCGGCCAGGTGCTCAGCCTCCGCGAGCGCGAGTTCGTCGAGGCGGCCCGCTCCTTCGGCTCCTCGCACCTGAGCATCCTGTTCCGCCAGATCATCCCCAACGTGATGGGTGTGGTGCTGGTGTACGCCACCATGCTCATCCCCACGAACATCTCCGCCGAGGCGGCGCTGTCCTTCCTGGGCGTCGGCGTCAAGGACCCCACACCGTCGTGGGGCCAGATGCTCAACGCGGCCCAGGCCGGCAACTGGTACTTGAGCGATCCGTGGTTCCTGGCAGTTCCCGGCGTCATGCTCATCGTCACAGTCCTGGCCTTCAACCTGCTCGGCGACGCCGTGCGCGACGCCTTGGACCCCAAGGCCTCCCGCCACTAGCCCTCCCGGCGTTCCATCCAAACGCGGCGGTCTTCCGGACTCCCGTTCGTTCCGCCGGGCTCCGTCATACCCACCCTCCGTTCCATCCACCTCCGTTTCATCCACTCAAAGAGGAGAACCATGAAGAACCGCAGCAGGGCGCTTGCCCTTGCCGTGCTGATCACCACCGCCGCAACAGGCTGCGCGGCCGGTCAGAGCCAGGCGGGCAACAACTCTTCGGCAGGCCCGGTCACCGAGTCCGCGCCGCAGATCGTGAAGTCCGGTTTCACCACCAAGGGCGGCAACGTCAATGTCCTGATGTCCTCGGACTTCCAGACCCTGGACCCCGGAAACAGCAACTACGTCCAGACGGCCAACGTGGGCCAGCTGTACTACCGCACCCTGACCATGGCCAAGGAAACCGCGGGCCAGCCGCCCAAGGTAGTACCGGACCTCGCCACGGACACCGGCAAGGTCTCCAAGGACGGCCTGAGCTGGACCTACACCCTCAAGGAAGGCATCAAGTTCGAGGACGGCCGCCCGATCACCTCGGCCGACATCAAGTACGGCGTGGAGCGCACCTTCGCGCAGGACGTGTACACCCAGGCCCCGCAGGAGCTCAACGCAGCGCTCGACGACGGCGGCTACAAGGGCCCGTACAAGGATCCGTCCGCTGTGCTCAAGGCAGTGGAAACCCCCGATCCGCGCACGGTCGTCTTCCACCTGAAGAAGCCGTTCGCCGAGTTCCCGGCTCTTGCCTCGCGTTCGAACACCGCACCTGTCCCGAAGGACAAGGACACCAAGCTGGACTACACGAACCACCCGGTTTCCTCCGGCCCCTACATGGTGCAGTCCTACAGCCGCGGCAAGTCCCTCAAGCTGGTCCGCAACCCGCACTGGGATCCGGCCACCGACACCAACCGCACCGCCCTGCCGGACACCTTCAGCTTCTCGCTCTCCACGTCCCAGAGCACCATCAGCCAACAGCTGCTCGCCAACTCCGACCCCAACGCCGTCACCCTTGACTCCAACGGTGCGATGCAGACCTCGGACTCGGCCAAGCTGACCGACCCGCAGGTGAAGGACCGCGTGGCATCCGGCCTCCTGGGCTGCAACGATGTGCTGAGCCTGAACACCGAGAAGATCAAGGACCCTGACGTCCGCAAGGCGATCGCCCTCGCCCTGGACCGCCAGTCCATCCTGGTTCAGTACGGCGGACGCCGCTTCGGTGAACTTGAGCAGAGCCCGCTGAACTCGAAGATGGTCGGCTACGCCGATCCGGGCCTGGAGATCGACCCCACGGGCAAGCCGAAGCTGGAGGAAGCCAAGAAGCTCCTCGAGGGCAAGGACTACCCGAAGACCCTGACGTACGGCTACGCCAACAACCGCGATTCCTACAAGAACACCGGCACCGTGGTCCAGCAGAACCTGAAGGCCCTGGGCATCGACGTGCAGCTCGTGCCGATCCCGGCCCCGAACTACTACTCCGTGCTCGCCAGCGAGCAGCTGCCGGACATGGGCCGTTCCGGCTGGTGCGGCGGCGCCGACCCGTCCTCGGTCCGCACCTCGGCCGATCCGATCCTGGGTCCGAACAACGACGGCACCAGCTACGGCTTCTCCAACACCTCCCGCTACTTCGACCCGCAGGTTTCCAAGGCCATGTACGAGCTGCGCAACACGGCCGGAACCTCCGAGGAACTGGGCAAGAAGTGGGCTGAAGAGTTCAACAAGGCCCTGAAGACCTACCCGATCATCCCGCTCATCCGCAGCCACACCAACAGCGTGGTGGGCTCCAACATCCGCAACGCCCAGGTGGGTTACTTCTTCGGCGGCATCGACCTCTCGATCGTCGGCGTCGAACACTAACCGCCTCATCGCAAAGGAGACGCGGGCCGCCCGGCAAACCCCGGGCGGCCCGCAACCAGCACCATGATCCGTTTCATCCTTCGCCGGACAGGCTCCCTGTTCCTGCTCCTCGTTGCCGTCAGCTTCATCACCTTCACGCTGTTCCAGTTCGGCCCTGCGGATCCGGCGTCCGCGGCCTGCGGCCAGGAATGCACCCCCGAACGGGTGCAGGAAGCCCGGGTAGCCCTGGGCATGGACCAGCCCTTCCTGGTCCAGTACGTGGAATACATGCGCGGCTTGTTCTCGTCCCGCATGATCGGAGCCCCCGGCGCCGAGTCCCTCTGCCAGTGGCCGTGCCTTGGCAAGTCGTTCCAGACCAACGAGAACGTCTCGGACATCATCGCCCGTTCGCTGCCGTACACCTTCTCCATGGCCATCGGGGCCTTGATCCTCTGGACCCTCTCCGGCGTCGGGCTCGGCCTGCTGGCCGCCCTGCGCAAGGGCTCCCCCACGGACAAGTTCATCGTCGGCGCCGCCTCGGTGGGCGTCTCGCTGCCCATCCCGGTCACCGGCCTGTTCCTGCTGCTGGTGTTCGTCAACCAGTTCCACCTGCTGCCGTTCACCACCAACGAGATCAACAGCCCCTTCGGTCCGCAGGGCCCTTGGGCTTGGGTGCTGAACTACCTGCTCCCGTGGATTGCCCTGGCGGTGCTCTTCAGCGCCTCCTACATCCGGGTCACGCGCACCAACATGATCGAGACGTTCGGCGAGGACTTCATCCGGACCGCCCGCGCCAAGGGCCTGGCCCCCCGCACCGTCACCTTCAAGCACGGCGTACGTGCCGGCATCACCCCGGTGGTGACCATGCTGGGCATGGATATCGGCCTGCTCCTCGGCGGTGCCGTGCTGACCGAACAGATCTTCTCGGTCCCCGGCCTCGGCTTTACCGCAGTCCGCGCCGCCATCTCCGGTGACCTTCCCGTCACCATGGCCATCACCATGCTGGCCGCCTTCTTCGTCATCGTCGCGAACGTCGTCGTCGACCTCGCCTACGCAGCCATTGACCCCCGAGTGAGGCTCCAATGACCCAGCCCAGCCAGACAGCCACCCCCGGCCCCTGGGCCGCCGGCGGAACCGCGGCCGCCGCGGGCGCCGGTGCCTTCCTGGAGGTCCGGAACCTGTCCGTGAAGTTCCCCACCGACGACGGCGTGGTCTCCGCGGTGAATGGCATGGACTTCACGCTCGAACGCGGCCAGACCCTCGGCATCGTGGGCGAATCCGGCTCCGGGAAGTCCGTCACCAGCCAGGCGCTCATGGGCCTGCTCAAGGGCACCTCGGCACAGGTCACCGGTGAGGCGTTGTTCCAAGGCAAGGACCTGGTGACGCTCCCGGAAGCCGGCATGCGCCAGCTCCGCGGCCGGAACATCGGCATGATCTTCCAGGACCCGCTCTCAGCCCTGCACCCCTTCTACACAGTGGGTCACCAGATAGCCGAGGCGTATCTGGTCCACAACAAGGCGAGCAAGAAGCAGGCCCGGGCGGCCGCCGTCGACATGCTGGGCCGGGTGGGCATCCCCAGCCCGGACATGCGCTTCGACGAGTATCCGCATCACTTCTCCGGAGGCATGCGCCAGCGCGCCATGATCGCCATGGCGCTGATCTGCGAGCCGGAACTGCTGATCGCCGACGAGCCCACCACCGCCCTCGACGTCACGGTGCAGGCCCAGATCCTGGACCTTATGTCCGGGCTCCAGCAGGAGACCAACTCGGCACTGATCCTCATCACCCACGACCTGGGGGTTGTAGCAGAGGTGTGCGACGACGTGCTGGTCATGTACGGCGGCCAGTGCGTGGAATCCGGGCCGGTAGACAAGATCTTCTACGACACCCGGCACCCGTACACCTTGGGCCTCCTCAAGTCCATGCCGACGCTGACCACCAAATCGGGCAGGCTGAACCCGATCCCCGGCCAGCCGCCGTCGCTCCTTGCCCTGCCGCAAGGCTGCATCTTCAGCGCCCGCTGCGAATACGCGGCCGTCGCCGGCGACGGCGTCTGCGCATCGCGGCTGCCGCAGTTCACCAGCGAGGACGGGCACGGCACCCGCTGCCACCTGAGCGGCCCCCAGATCCTCAGCATCCGGAATACCCGATAGGACCCACCATGGAACAACAGCCCATTCTCCAGGTGGAGAACCTCCAGAAGCACTTCCCCATCAAGACCGGCCTCTTCGCCCCGGGTGGGAGGCGCACCGTCAAAGCGGTCGACGGCGTCTCGTTCAGCCTCGAACGCGGCAAGACATTGGGACTCGTGGGTGAGTCCGGCTGCGGCAAGTCGACCACAGGCCGGATGATCGCCCGGCTGATGGACCCGACAGGCGGGCGGATCGTCGTCGACGGCGTGGACATCAGCCAGCTGGGCGGCAGGGACCTCTGCCATTTCCGGCGCAAAGTGCAGATGATCTTCCAGGATCCCTTTGCATCGCTGAACCCGCGGCAGACCATCGGCACGGCCATCGCGGCCCCGATGGTGGCGCAGAAAATCACCCCGCCGGGCGGCCTGAAGAACCGCGTCAAGGAACTGCTGGAGCAGGTGGGCCTCAAGGCCGAGCACTACAACCGTTTCCCGCACGAATTCTCCGGCGGCCAGCGCCAGCGCGTAGGCATCGCCCGGGCCATCTCGCTGAACCCGTCCGTGATCGTCTGCGACGAACCCGTCTCTGCGCTGGATGTCTCCGTACAAGCCCAGGTGGTCAACCTGCTGCAGGAAATCCAGCGGGACACAGGCGTTTCGTACATCTTCATCGCGCATGACCTGTCCGTTGTCCGGCACATTTCGGACCAGGTGGCGGTGATGTACCTGGGCAAGATGGTGGAACAGGGTTCCCGCGACGAACTGTTCGCGAACCCGGGCCACCCCTATACCCAGGCGCTGCTGTCGGCCGTTCCGCTGCCTGACCCGCGGCAGGCCTGCGCCCAGGAGAAGATCCGGCTCCGCGGCGACCTGCCGTCCCCGGCCAACCCGCCCAGCGGCTGCGTCTTCCGCACCCGCTGCCCGCTGTTCACCACGCTCGGCGAGGAACAGAAGCAGCTGTGCATCGGCGACATCCCGGCCCCCGCCGTCGCCGGTTCGCCCGCCTGCCACCACACCGCTCTGGCGAGCCCGCTGGCCGCCGGTGTGCAATAGACCCATCAACAAAGGAGCATCATTGTGAAAACCTTGATCCGTGCCGCCCGGCCCTGGGGACAGGCCCTGAGCGACGTGAGCATCGTTTCGGACAGCACAGGCGGCAAGATCACCGCCGTCGAGCCGCACGACCCGGCCCGCCCGGCCGGTGACGCCACCGTCATCGAGGGCCGTGGCCGGCTGCTGGTCCCGTCGTTCTCCGATGTGCACGTCCACCTGGACTCCACCCGGATCGGCCTGCCGTTCCGCGAACACACCGGCGCCCCCGGCGTCTGGGCCATGATGATGAACGACCGCCTGAACTGGCGCAAAGCCGAGGTTCCTCTGAAGGAGCGGGTGCAGGACACCCTGGGCCGGATGATCGCCCGAGGCACCACCCGCGTCCGCTCCTACGCCCAGGTGGACGTGGACTGCGGGCTGGAACGATTCGATGCCGTGCTGGCCGCGAAGGAACACTTCAAGGACCAGGCCGACGTCGAAATCATCGCCTTCCCGCAAGCCGGTCTCCTCCGCGAAGAAGGCACGCCCGAGCTGCTTGAAGAGTCCCTGAAGGCCGGCGCCACGGTAATGGGCGGCATCGACCCCTGCACCCTGGACCGCGACCCCGTGAAGCACTTGGACATCGTGTTCGGCCTGGCCGAAAAGTACCAGGTGCCGATCGATTTCCACCTGCACGAACCCGGTGAGCTGGGCGTCTTCAGCACCGACCTCATCCTGGAACGCACCCGCGCCCTCGGCATGCAGGGCAAGGTCACCATGTCCCACGCGTACCAGCTGGGCAGCGTCAACGAGGCCACCACCCGCCGGCTCATTGACGAGTTCGCCGAACTCGATGTGTCCCTGGCCTCCGTCGCCCCGGGTTCCGCCGGAGTGGCAGGCCAGCTGCCCATCCCTCTGCTCTCCGAAGCCGGCGTCCGCCTGGGCCTGGGCGAGGACGGCCAGCGCGACTACTGGTCCCCCTACGGCAACACGGACATGCTGGACCGCACCTGGCAGCTCGCGTTCACGCACGGCTTCCGCAAGGACGAGCTGATCGAGCACTGCCTCGCGATCGCCAGCATCGGCGGCGCCAGCATCCTGGACCCGAACGCCACCCGCCTGAAGGGCACGGCCCACCGGCCCGGCGTCGACGTCGGAGACTCTGCGGAACTGCTGCTCGTCGACGGCGAGACGGTCGCCTCCGCCGTGATGGATCGCGGCACCGACCGCACGGTCCTGCACCGCGGCCGGGTGGTGGCAGACCAGCTGGCCCTCGTCTAGCCCTTCCCGCTTGGCGCGAACTGGCAGCAGATGCCCTTAAGTCCCTGTTTGGGGGTCATCTGCTGCCAGTTCGCGCTGTTGGTTTAGCGCCCGACGGCGGCCGGTTCCTTGTCGCGCACGACCGCTTCACCGGCGTCGACCACCGGTCCGTTGACGGCCAGGAAGCCGGCCACGGCCACCAGCAGCGCGACGGCCGCGAGCATGACGAAGCTCGGGGTCCAGGCGCCGCTCCATTCATGCAGCAGGCCTGCTGCCAGCGGGCCCAGGGAGGCCACCGCGAAGCCCATGCCCTGGCTCATCGCGGACAGCCGGCCCGCGGTGCGGGGTCCGGAGGAACGGATGACAATCAACGCCATGCCGAGGCCGAAGGGGGCACTCTGCACGAATCCGAGGATGCCGATCAGCGGAAACTGCATGCCGGCGGGGGCGCCGAGGACACCGAGCAAGGCCGCCGCGATCAGGATTCCGAGGCCCGGCGCCATGATACTGAGCACCGCGGGCCTGCCGGCGAGCACCGGGACCAGCAGCCCCGCGGGCAGGCCGGCGATGCTGAACCAGGCCAGAAGTGCTGCGGCCTCAGCCGGGCCAAGGCCCTTGGACTCCAGGAATACGGCAAGCCAGGACGTGACGGCGAAGTACAGCAGGGCCTGCAGACCGAAGAACGCCGCCACGGCCCACGCTGTGCGCTGCCTGCGCAGGGGACGGCGGGCTGGTTCGGCCGGGGCGTCGGTCGAGAGGGACGCAGAGGCCGCGGAAGAGTTACGGACCGGACCCTGCCGGACCGCCGATCCCACCATCAGGGCGCCGATCACGGCCGGCACCGCCCAGACCGCCAACGCTCCGGAAAGGCTGCCACCCAGCGCCGCCTGCAGTGGCTGGACCAGGCCGGCGCCGAGCGCCGCACCAAGGCCGAAGCCCATGGTGCATAGCCCCGTCCACCAGCCGGTTCCGTGGTATTCCTTGACGATCTGCGGCAAAAGCACGCTGGCCGCCATGATCGCCGAGCCTGCGAGGAACGTGCCGGGGAAGATGAAACCCGGAACCACTGCCCGCGCCACCAGCGCGGCGGCGAGCACCAGGAGTGCCACCGCCACGGCCCATCCGGTTCCGAGCCGCCTGGCCAGCCACGGGCCAAGCGGCGCGGAAATCCCGAACGCGAGCACCGGCAGGGCGCCCAGGACCGGAAGCAGGTGCCCGTCCACGCCGAAGACGCTGTCGAGCTTGCCCATGACGCCGGCCATCGTGGTGATCGCGGGCCTCAGGTTCACGGACACCATCAGCAGGGCCGCCATGACGGCCACCACTGACCACGCCGCGGCGCCGTTGGCCCCGGCGGCCTTGCGCTGCCGTTTGATGTTCATGGTTCCCCTAATCAAGTTTGGTATACCAAGCAAGATTAGAGGGCGGCAACAGCATTGTAAAAGGGTGTCCGGAGCGTGATCGGCGGCCTTCTTCAAAAGCCTTGGGATACCAAGGGGAGTTAGATTGCTTTGCCCGGGTTCATGATGCCGGCCGGGTCGAAGATTTCCTTGATCTGCCGTTGCAACGCGCGCACCGGTTCCGGAAGTTCCAGGCCCAGCCAGCGCAGCTTGTACTGGCCCACGCCGTGCTCACCCGTGATCGTGCCGCCCAGTCGCAGGCCCACCTCGATGGATTCGTCCAAGGCGGCGTTGAGCCGACGGATGGTGCCGGCGTCAGTGAGTTCATCCACCCGGTCCGCCCAGAAGGTGGGGTGCAGGTTTCCGTCGCCGGCGTGCGCCACCACCTTCAGGCGCACCTCGTGCCGGGCAGCCATGTCCTCAAGTGCTGCGACAAAGTCCACCAGCTTCGACCTCGGCACGGCGATGTCCTCGCCCACCCGGAATTCGTCGTCCACCTCGGTGCCGCGGCTGCTGCGCCGCATGTCCACCAGGCGTTCGGCCTCCTCGCTGGCTTCGGTGGTCACCACCGCTCCCCCGGCGGCGAGCACCTCCCGGACCACGTCGGCTTCCGCAGCCGCGCCGAAGCCGTCGGTCTGGACCAGCAGCAGGGACTTGCCACGGGCCAGGAGCTGCGTTCCGTTCAGCTCATCGAGCTGCTCCAGGCTGCCAAAGTCCAGAAGCTCCATGATGGCCGGCTGCACGCGGGCCTTGCCCACCGCGAGCACCCCGGCGGCAGCACTGCGGAAGTCCGGGTAGAAGGCGGCGATCGTCTGGACCTCGCGGGGCAGGTACCGCAGCCGCACGGTCACGCCCACCACAATCGCCAAGGTACCTTCGGAGCCGACCAAGAGTGCCGTCAGGTCGTACCCGGCTACGCCTTTGAAGGTCTGGTGCCCGGTGTGCAGGAGGGAACCGTCGGCCAGGACGACGTCGAGCGCCAGCACCGAATCGCGGGTGACCCCGTATTTGGCGCAGCGCAGCCCGCCCGCGTTGGTGGCCACGTTGCCGCCGATCGTGGAGATCCGGTAGCTCGCCGGATCCGGCGCGTACATCAGGCCGTGTTCAGCGGCGGCCTCGTTGAGGTCTGCGTTGATGACGCCGGGTTCGACGACGGCGGTCTCGTCTTCCGGGTTCAGCCCGAGGATGCGGTTCATCCGCTCCAGGCTGAGAACAATGCATCCCTTGATGGCATGAGCGCCGCCCGAAATACCAGTCCCGGCGCCACGGGGCACGATGGGCACGCGGTACTTCGTACATGTGCGGGCAATGTGCTGGACGTCCTCCACCGATTCGGCCCACACGACGGCCAGCGGCAACTGCCAATCGGTTACCGGGCCTTGGTCGATCGAGTAAGCGGACAGGGTGCTGCCGTCTGCGGTGAGCTGTGCCGCGGCCAGGCCTGCGGCGAGTTCTTCGATGAAGCCTGCCGGCGCCTCGCTGGGGCTGGCCGCTGCGTTGATTTCCTGTGAATTCCCGGCTGCTGCCGTCTGATGTGACAAGGGTGTTTCCTCACATGCGCACCGCGGACTTGCCAAGCCGGCAGTCTTCGCAGTGTTTCAGTGCCAACCAGCTTAGCCCGGGACGCCCTGCAGCTTTAGGAGAGCAGGCTCATGGCAGCAGCCACACCCCGGCCGCCGGGCCGGCCGCGCGCAGCCGGATCCCGCCGTCTTCCGCCGTGCTCAGGCTCAAGCGCCCGACGGCGAGCGCGGGTTCCGCTGTCGCCCCGGCTCCCGCCGGCAGCAGCCCCGCCGGCAGGACGACGTCGGCCTCGTCCCGGGCGGCGACCACCAGCGCGGTGCTCCCCGCCAGTTCCCGCACGAAAGCGAGGGTGTCGCCGTCGGCGTGCAGCCAGCGCAGCGAGCCAGTGCGGAGAACCGGCTCCTGGCGGAGCCTAGCGAGCCCGGAGTACAAAGAACGGAGGTCCTGCACCACCCGCTCCGGCTTGTCCCAGGGCATGGGCGTGCGGGAGTGCTCGCCGTTCATCCCTTCCAGGCCGAACTCGTCCCCGGCAAACACCGTGGGCATGCCCGGCAGGGTGAAGGACAGCACCGCGGCAACGGCCTGACCGCCGGGAATCATGGCGGTGGCGGCGCGGGCTGTGTCATGGGTGTCGATCGCCACGAGGCTGTGCAGCCGCGCCGTCCAGGGGTAGGCGGCGGCGAAGGCACGGTATTCGGCCACGAACTGCGAGGCCGGGATCCGCGGCGGGGACGGCAGGGGCGAACCGAAAAAGTTCACGGCGGTTCCGTCCGTCAGCCAAGCCCAGAGGGGCCGGGTGAAGGAGGCGTAGCTCATGGAGCCGTGGTAAGTGTCGCCCTGGAAGTCCGTGGCGGCGTCGTTGGTGGATTCGGCCACGAGCAGCGCGTCGGGTCGGGTTTCCAGCGCGGTCTGGCGCACCAGGGCGCCCACCTCGCGGTTCCAGTCAGCGGCGCCCAGCCGGCCGGTCATGTTGCCCACGTCCACGCGCCAGCCGTCCAGCCGGAACGGTTCGGCGAGCCAATGGGCCACCACGGATTTCGGGCCCTCCACGAATTCCCGGCGCAGCCCGTCCGAGGCCCAGTCGAGCTTGGGCAGGCTCGGCACGCCCCACCAGCTTTCGTAACTGCCGTCCGGGGCGAAGTAGTAGAAAGAACGGTCCGCGGAACCCGGATCTGCGAGCGCCGTCCGGAACCATTCGTGGGTGTCCCCGGTGTGGTTCGTGGTGAGGTCACCGATCACCTTGATGCCGCGCTCGTGGCAGGCCTGCACCAGGCGGATAAGGGCTTCGTCCCCGCCCAGCAACGGGTCCACGCGGCGGAAGCTTTCGGCGTCGTAGCGGTGGTTCGACGCCGAGGGGAAGAACGGGGTGAGGTAGAGGATCTCGATGCCGAGCCCGGCCAGGTGGTCCAGCCGTTCCCGGACGCCGTCGAGGTCGCCGCCGAAGAGCTGCAGCGGGGTGTACGGGCCCTGGTGAACGACGTCGGCGTCCCAGTCCGCTGGCACTGCCCAGTCCGGACCGGGGCGGGCGTCCGCCGCGGCGGAACGCGCGAAGCGGTCCGGGAAGACCTGGTACATCACGGCGCCGGCCGCCCAGTCCGGGCCGGGTTCCGCCGTGGAGATCCGGAAGTCCTCGGCGTCGGGAACGTCCTGGTCGTGCAGGCCCGCGGCGTTGAGCCAGGCCACAGTGCCGGCGGCGTGCCGCAGCATGAAACGGTAGCGGGCGAGCGGGTTGACCGCCCGGAGATCCGCTTCCCACCAGTCCCAGCCGTCCGCCGTCGTCAGGTGCCGTGCCTCACTGAAGCGCGGCTCGCCGTCCTCGACCGTCCGCAGCCAGACGCGTTCGACGGCGGCCGGCCGCGCGCCGTCGGACGTTCGGTTTTCCCCTCCCCAGGTCCGCATCCGCACCCGCGTGGCGCCGCCGAGCGGCACCGGGCCGTCCGGCAGGTAGAGCGGGGAACCGTCGTGGTGGGCCTCAAAACCGAGCGTGCTCATCCCTTCACCGAGCCCGCAGACAGGCCGGACACAATGTAGCGCTGCAGGAAGAGGAACAAGGCCATCACCGGGAGCGCGGCAAGCACGGCACCGGCAGCGAACACGCCCCAGTCCTCCGTGCGCTGGTTCGCCACGAAGGAGTACAGGCCCACTGCGAGGGTCTGGCTGTTCGGGTCGGTGAGCACCACGCTGGCGATCACGAACTCGCTGCTGATGCCGATGAACGTCAGCAGGCCAACCACGGCAAGGATCGGGGTGACCAGGCGCAGGATGATGCCGAAGAAGATCTGCACGTGGCTGGCACCGTCGAGCTTGGCGGCCTCGTCCAGGGACTGCGGCACCGTGTTGAAGAAGCCGTACATGAGGTAGGTGTTCACGCCGAGCGCACCACCCAGGTACACCATGATCAGGCCCAGCTGGCTGCCGAGGCCCAGCGCCGGGATGATCTCGCCGATGCCGCTGAGCAGCAGGAAGATCGCGACGACGGCCAGCAGTTGCGGGAACATCTGCAGCAGGAGCAGGCTGAGCAGGCCCGCGCGGCGGCCCGTGAAGCGCATCCGGGAGAAGGCGTACGCGGCCAGGGCGCCGAGGAACACGGAAGCGGCGGAGGTGATGAGACCCACCACCATGGTGTTGACGAACCACCGGCCGAAGGGGTGCTGCTCGTTGCCGAACAACTTGGCGAAGTTGTCGCCCGAGAACTGGCTGAAGAGGGTGGTCGCGCCTGCGAGCGTTCCGGTGGAGTTGAATGCGGCGGAAAGAACGTAGAGCAGCGGGAACACGGCGAAGATGCTCGTGGCCACGCCCACCAGGTGGCGCCAGCCCTTGTCCCTGAACCAGCGGGGGAAGCTGCGGCGGGGTTGCGAGGTAAGGGTGCTCATGTCAGTTCACGTCCTCGAGGGCCTTGGTCTGCTTGAAGCTGATGGCCGAGATCACGGCCACGATGATGAAGATGACGATCGCCAGGGCGCTGGCCAGGCCGTAATCCCGGCCCGTGCCCACGCCGAAGGCGCTCTTGTAGACGAGGGTGATCAGGATGTCGGTGGCGCCGATGTCCCGGGTGGTGTCCTCGAAGCGGGGGCCGCCGGCGGTCAGCATGTAGATGACGTTGAAGTTGTTGAAGTTGAAGGCGAAAGAGGAGATCAGCAGCGGCGCCACGGAAACCAGCAGCAGCGGCAGCTTGATGGAACGGAAGATCCGCCAGGCGCTGGCACCATCCATGCGGGCCGCTTCGTCCACGTCTTCGGGCAGCGACTGCAGCGCGCCGGTGCACACGAGGAACATGTACGGGAAGCCCAGCCACAGGTTCACCACCAGCACGCTGATCTTGGCCAGGACCGGGTCCGTGAGCCAGCCGATGTGCGATCCGCCCAGCAGCGCGTTGTTGATGAAACCGAATTCGGGGTTGAGCAGGCCCGCCCAGACCAGGCCGGACAGGAAGGCCGGGAAGGCGTAGGGCAGGATCATGATGATCCGGTAGACCTTCTTGCCTTTGAGGTCGCTGCGGTTGAAGGTGATGGCCAGGAACAATCCCAGGGCAAAGCACAGCAGCACCGAGACAACGGCGAAGGTGAAGGTCCACAGCGTCACCGAGAGCAGCGGCCCGCGCAGTTCCGGATCGGTGAAGGCGGTGACGAAATTCTTGAAGCCGACGTCGATCTTCCACCCGGTGGCGAGCTTCTCACCCTTGTCCGAAACGAAGTCGCCTTGACCCGAGTCGCGGTACACCGCACCGGTGTCCGTGTCGGTGAGGGTGTCCGCAGCCTTGTCGTAAACCATGTTGGAGCGGAACACGTAGGCGTTGCTGCCGTCCTGGGTACGGAGGGTGCCGGCGGCCGGATCGTCCGAAAGCGGCACCACCAGGCCCAGCACGTCCTTCTGGTGCGCCACGATTTCCTTGAAGGTCAGGGTCCGGTACCCCGGGAGTTCCTTCGCCTTGCCGGTAGAGTCCTTGACCACACCGGCAGCGTCCTCGAGCTTGGATTCGGTGGTGCCGACTTGTGCCTTGCCGTCCGGATTGGTGACCAGGAGGTAGTAGCTTCCGCCCTTTTCCAGGATTGCCGTGCGGTAGGCCGGTGAATCGGGCACGCGTTTCTGCGAGGACGTCAGGATCGAGGAGACCGCGTCGTCCTTGCTGCCGTTGTGCCCGTCACCGTAGTTGGTGAAGGCGATGTAGCCGGAGAACACCACCACGAACACCTGGAACACCAACAGGAACAGCACACCAGGGGCAAGGTACTTCGCAGGGAGGCCGCCCGGACGTAGGTAGATCCAGTTGATGACGACCGTCACCAGCGCCGCGATGGCCAGCACCGCCCAGGACTGGCTGAGGAACAGGGTCGTCAGCACGAACACCGCGACGGCGTCAACCAGGCCGAGCAGGATGATCTTGGCGAGCGTCCCCTTCCAGGAGTCCGGGGCGCGGCGGCTGGCGGGCGGGACCCGCCGGGGGCGCGGCGCAGGCTGCCGGGCGCCAGGCTGCTGAGGGCCGCCGTCGGGCATCGCCTCAAGGGCGGACTTGGCTGTAGGGGGCATGGAAGATTCCTTCAGTGGGAGTGTCTGGCGTGCGACGGCGGAGGTCGCCAAAGCGCACCCGTCCGGCAGGATTCGTCCCCGCCGGACGGGCGGCTGGTTGAGGGAAGGGCAGCGCTCAGGGAGTAATCAGGAGCCGATCTTGGCCTTGATGTTGGCGGCCATCTTGGCCCACTCGGCGGCCGGGTCGCCCTTGCCCTTGATGAGTGCCAGTTCGGTGGCGCCCCAGTCAGCCCATACGGCAGACATTTCCGGGATGGCCGGCATCGGAACGCCCTGGGCGCCGATCTCGCCGAAGGCCTTCACCACCGGGTCGGAAGCGGCCTTGTCGAAGGATGCCTTCAGGGCCGGCGGGAGGCTGCCGGTGGCGAACATGGCGTCCTGGACAGCCTCGGTGGTGAGGTAGTTGACCACGAATTCGTTGGTTGCCAGGGCGTTGGCGCTCTTGGCGCTGACGAAGAAGCCGTTGACGCCGATGAACGGCTGGGCGGGCTTGCTGCCCGTGGTGGGAAGCGGGTCGACTGCGAACTTGATGCCCTTCTTCTTCATGTCCGGCACGTTCCACGGACCGGTGATGAAGTACGGGCTTTCGCCGGCCAGGAACTTCTCCTTGGCGATGTCTCCGGTGATGTTGGAGTTGAGCGCCTTCGAGCCGGCGTCGCCCCATTCCTTGAGCTTGGCCGCGAACTCGGCGCCTCCCGGGCCACCCAGGGCCAGCTGCTTGGGGTCGTATTCGCCGTCGGCGTTGGTGCCGAACACCGGCACTCCCATGGAGGTCTGCAGCGGATACAGGTGGTACGGGTCGCCCTGCTTGGGATCGAGCCCCACGAGGAACGAATACTTGGCCTTGCCCGCTGCCACGGCCGCCTTGCCCTTGCCAAGGACCTCGTCGAAGGAAGTCGAGGCGCTGTCCACGATCGCAGTGTTGCGGATCAGGCCGATGTTCTCCACGGCGTAGGGCACACCGTAGACGGAACCGCTGTAGGTCATGGCGCGGATGGCGGAGTCCTGGAATTGGGATTTCTTGTCGCCGAGTTCCAACGGCGCGATCACGCCGTTCTGGACGAACTTGCCCAACCAGTCGTGCGGGCCGACCACCAGGTCCGGGCCCTTGCCCGTGGGCACCTGGGTGATGAAGTCGTCCCGGACTGCGGCGAAGTCCTTGATCACGAGCTTGACCTCAATGCCGGTGTCCGCCTTGAACTTCTCCGCCACCGCCTTCAGGGCCGGCGCACGCTGGGCGTCCAGCCACATGGTGATCGTCGCGGCTCCCGCGGCGGCGAGGTCCTTCTTCGCTTCGGTGGTGGCAGTGCTGGTGGGAGTTCCGCCACCGCAGGCGCTCAGTCCCATCATGGCCGCAATCGCCGCGGCTCCCATCGTGAAAGTCCTGCGGCTCAGGGCAGGCTGCTGCTCAGTGAAACGCACCATCGTTGGTGTCCCTTCTGCATGTTTTGTGGTGAGGCGCGCTGGGCCGATGGCCATCGTCGCTGATTTGCGGAAGTGAACCGCCTCACATCTGGAAACGTTTCCAAACTCTACTCAGAACTTTCCCGATTGCAAACCGGCCTCATGGTGTAAGCGAGCCCACACTGAGAACGCTTTCTTGCAAGCGCTTCCAGAAATTGACCGTAATCTTGGTGCAAGCGCTTTCGCAAAATGCCGCCGAGCTGTCTAGAATGCACCATGTCTTCCATTTCATTCGCGGCTTCCCCAGCAGCCGCCACCGCCGCACGGCACCCAGCGCTCGGCCCGCTCACGCACGTTCATGCCGCGGACTCCGACGACTCCTGGTGGCGTTCGGCCGTCATCTACCAGATCTACCCGCGGTCCTTCCGCGACGCGTCCGGTGACGGCGTGGGCGACCTGCCCGGCATCACCGCAGAACTGCACCACATCGCCGAACTGGGCGCGGACGCCGTCTGGCTCTCGCCGTTCTACGCGTCCCCGCAGCGGGACGGCGGCTACGACGTCGCCGACTACTGCGCGGTGGACCCCCTCTTCGGAACGCTTGAGGACTTCGAACACCTGAGCGCGCGAGCCCGGGACCTTGGCCTGCGCGTCATTGTGGACCTCGTCCCGAACCATTGTTCGTCCGAGCACCGGCTGTTCCAGGCCGCCCTGGCCGCCGCGCCGGGAAGCCCCGAGCGGGAGTACTTCATCTTCCGCGACGGCCACGGAGAGAGCGGCGAACTGCCGCCCAACAACTGGCAGTCCCACTTCGGCGGCAGTGCCTGGACCCGCATCACCGAAGCCGACGGCACGCCCGGCCAGTGGTACCTGCACCTCTTCGACTCCAGCCAGCCGGACTTCAACTGGGACAACCCCGCGGTGGCCGCCGAGTTCGAACGGATCCTGCGCTTCTGGCTGGACCGCGGCGTGGCCGGCTTCCGGGTGGACGTCGCCCACGCCCTCGTCAAGGCCGCCGGGCTGCCGGACTGGGGCGGACGGGCGGACGGCGGTTCTTCCCACGGTTTCCCCAGCCACGAGGCGCCCATGTTCGGCCAGCCGGCCCTGCATGACATCTACAGCCGCTGGCGCGAGGTCCTCGCCGAGTACGGCGAGGACCTCATCCTCTGCGCCGAAGCCAACGTGGACCCGATCGAACGCATGGCCGCCTGGGTCGCCCCCGGGCAGCAGCACCAGGCCTTCAACTTCCCGTTCCTGGCCTCGCCGTTCGCGGCTGAGCCGCTCCGCGCAGTGGTGAGCCGGTCGCTGGCGGCGTTTGACGCCGTCGGCGCCCCCACCACTTGGGTGCTCTCCAACCACGACGTCGTCCGCCACGCCAGCCGCCTCGGCATGGCCGACCCCGGGCAGGGACTGGGCGACGGCATCGGTCCGGACCAGCCGCAGCCGGACACGGCCCTCGGCCGGCGCCGGGCGCGGGCCGCGAGCCTCTTCATGCTTGCCTTGCCGGGCAGCTCCTACCTCTACCAGGGCGAAGAGCTGGGCCTTCCGGACAACACGGCCATCCCGGCCGAGCGGCGCCAGGACCCCACCTTCCACCGCACCGGCGGCGACCGGGTGGGCCGCGACGGCTGCCGCGTCCCGCTGCCCTGGCGCGCCGGGGAAGCAGCGCACGGCTTCAGCCCGACGGGCATGAGCTGGCTGCCCCAGCCCCGCGACTGGGACGTCCTCGCTCGCGATGTCCAGGCCGCGGACCCTGCCTCCCACCTGTCCATCTACCGCCGCGCCCTGGAGCTGCGCCGGGAGTTCGGCCTGGGCGCCGGATCCCTGGCCTGGGCCGAGTCATGGTGCCGTCACGGAGTACTTGCCTTCGTCAATGGCACTATTCTGGTGATGCTGAACCTCGGCGATGAGTATCTGGAACTGCCGGACCTCGACATCCTGCTGAGCAGCCAGCGCAAGGACGGACGGGTCCTCGCCCCGGGCGAGGCTGCCTGGCTCAGCCTCGAACCGCAGGCCTGAGCACGGAGAACCACGAGGGATGGAGACAGCTGTGAGCGTGAGCATCAGGGATGTCGCGCAATCAGCGGGCGTTTCCATGGCCACGGTGTCCCGCGCCCTGAGCGGACGCGGGAACGTCTCCGAACGCAGCCGGCAACGCGTCCTCGATGCCGCCGCCGAACTCGGATTCGTTCCGTCCTACAACGCCGCCAGCTTGGCCTCCGGACGGACCCGGAACATCGGCGTCATGCTGCCCACCGTGCAGCGCTGGTTCTTTTCGAGTGTCCTGGAGGGCGCCTCGGGCGCCCTCCTCGAGGCCGGCTACGACCTCACGCTCTACACCACAGGCGAAGGATCCGGGCGGCGGCACAGCGTGCTGAACGATTTCCTCCTCCGCCAACGGCTCGACGGCGTGGTGGCCGTGTCGCTGGAACTCTCGCCGGACGAGGTGGAACAGCTGTTGCGCGTGAAGCGTCCCGTGGTGGGCCTGGGCGGGCCGATCCAGGGCATCGCCACGCTACATATCGACGACGTCGAGACCGCCCGCCGTGCCACCCAGCACCTCATCAACCTCGGCCACCGGGACATCGCGCACCTAAGCGGTTCGCCGGAATTCGAGCGTGACTTCGCCCTGCCGGTCAGCAGGCGGGTGGGTTTCGAGACCGCGATGGGCGAGGCCGGCGTCGCCGTCCGGCCGGAATGGCTGATGCACACCGACTTCACCGTTGCCGGCTCGCACGCGGTGGCCAAGCGCCTGCTCGCGGCGCCGTCCGGACGTCCGACGGCGGTGTTCGCCGCCTCCGACGAGATGGCGATCGGCGTCATCACCGCGGCCCAGGAGCTCGGGCTGCGCGTGCCGTACGATCTCTCGGTGATCGGCATTGACGGCCATGAGCTCGGCGAGGTCTTCGGCCTCACCACCTTTGACCAGGCGCCGCGGCGGCAGGGTGCCGACGCCGTCCGGATGCTGTTGCGCCAGCTCGACGGCGACGCCGCACCCCAGGGTGCCATCCTCGAACCCGAGTTCGTCGTGCGCCGGAGCACCTCCACCCCGGCGCAGCCGCGCTGATCAGCCCTCGGACCCGCCGGGGCGCGACGGGCTAATGGGGAAGGCCCTCGGAGTCCCTGGCCTGGGCTACGGAGAGTCCGCGTTCCATCGTGAGTTCCCGTTTGACCGTGTCACCGGCTTTAGCCGTGTCTTTTGGCCGCGAACGGTCCTGCGGGAAGGGCCGCGATTCACCCGTGAACCCGAAGCCGTGGCGGAGGTAGAACGCCTTGGCCCGTTCGTTGTCTTCGTGCACGCCGAGTTCCAGGACCGCTGCACCGAGTTCGGTGCGGGCCACCCTGCATGCTTCCCCGAGCAGTTCTTCGGCCAGTCCCAGGCCGCGATAGGCGGGAGCGACGTAGACGCTGAGGAGGATCGCCCGGCGCGGCTGCTCCGGTTCCTGTGGTTCCTTGAGCGCCACGCGCATGAGGCCGCGGACCCGCGCATCGGCGCCGCCGTCGGCCAGCAGCGTGATGTTCGAGCCGCTGGACATCATGGCCGCCCGTTCCTGCCACTGCGTGTCTGTCTGGCGCCGGGCAGCCGACAGCGTCTCAAGGTACGCCAAGGGGCTGTCCGCGAGCATCTCAAGCCGGATCGCCCGCAGAAGCTCCCAGTCTTCACGCAGCAGGCGGCGGATGCTAGCCACCCGCACCGCCCATGAAACGGACATAGCGCTCCAGGACACCGGGCCAGCCTTCCTCATACGACGCGCGGGTTGCTGCCGGGTCTTCCGCGCCCTCCCAGCCCTCGTGGACGAGGCGGACTTCGGTGCCGCCGTCGACCGCGCGGAAGGCCACACGCAATTCGGTGGACCACAAGGCCGTGCTCGCGGGGTACCAGCTGGCGTGGAAGGACAACGGAGGTTGCCAGTCGTCAATAGTGCCCCACACGCTGGTCCGGCCGTCCTCGGCCGTTTCCAGGATCAGATTCTCCTCGAACTCCACGTGCGAGCCGGCCCCGTAGACGCTGTGCTCCTCCAGTGGCCACCACAGGTGCGGGTGGTCGGTGAAGCCCATGAAGGCGTGCGTCACCGCCGCCGGAACAACAACGGTGAAGACGAGGGGTTCCAGGTCGAAGGCCCGGCCGTCCCGGATCGGGCCCGGTTCGGGGTGGCTGAAAAGGCTGTCCATGGGCATCAACTCTACCGGGGCCGGCCGCCCGGAGCAGGTGCCGGGACGCCGGATGGGCAGTGCTCACCATTGGCACCCTCCGGACCCCGCTGCCAGACTCGCAACCAAGAGCGAAGCACCACTTGGCGGCTTGGTTCCAGGCCGTTACCAAGTCCGCCAGGACGTCGCCGCCCATTTCCAAGCCCACCGGGTCCGTGCCCACCGTCGGTCCCTCAGACAGGAGAAACACATGTGCAATGAACACGTGGACGCCAGCACGGGGACTGCCCCGGATACACGGCTGAATGCGCCAGGCAAAGCGCTGAACCGCAGGCTCTTCCTCGGCGGCACTGCAGCGGCTGCCATGGGTGGACTCGCCCTGCTGGGCGCCGGACCCGCAGCGGCAGCAACCTCGCAGAACGGATGGCCGGCCTCGACCAGCCTTCCGCTGAGCACGCTGACAGTCGGCGCCGTGACCTTTCCGCAGGGTGTGCGGAGTGGCGCTCCGCACACGATCCTCGGCTACGTTGCACGGCGTTTCAACAACGAGGTCGAAACCCTCCGCAAGGGCGAATGCTGGGGCCACAACTTCCGGAAGATCAGCGGAAGCACCTCCTATTCAAACCACGCCAGCGGCACGGCCATCGACGTCAACGCCCCCGAACACTTCCTTGGCGCCTCGGGCACCTTCAGTGGCTCACAGATCCAGGCGATCCGTTCCATCCTTTCGGCCTGCGACGGCGTGGTCCGCTGGGGCGGCGACTACAACAGCCGCAAGGACGAGATGCACTTCGAACTGGTCAAGGGCCCCGCTGATCCCGCGGTGGCGGCACTGGCCCGCAAGCTCGGCGGAGGTTCCCCCACTCCCCCGCCGGCGGCCGCCACTCCCACATGGCGGGTAGTCCGCCGCGGCCAGCATGGCTACTTCGTAACAGCGCTGCAGCGGCTGCTCCGCGAGCACGGCCGTCCACTGACCGTCGACGGCGTGTACGGTCCCGGCACCGAAGCCCAGGTTCTCGCGTTCCAGAAGTCCAGAGGCCTGGCGGCCGACGGGATCGTCGGGGCGAAGACGTGGAGCGCCCTGCAGGTCACACGCAAGGAAGGCAGCACCGGGCACGCGGTCTTCGGTCTCCAGCACTGCGCCAGCGCCAAGGGTTTCGGCACGGCGCAGGACGGCGTGTTCGGGCCGAGGACCGCGGCCGCCATTGTTGCCTTCCAGCGTTCCCGCGGGCTGGCCGCCGACGGCGTCGTGGGTCCGCGCACGTGGGCGGGGCTCGTCGTCTGAGCCGCCCCCCCCGCTGCTCGCTGCGGGCCTCGAGGTCAGCGCCAGAATTCACAGAGCTGACCGGCAAGGGCCCTGCCCTGTTCGAAACCGGCGCGGGCGGCGGGCGGACGCAGTGACGGGTCCATCGCGTTGGCGCCGAACATATGCTCCGAGGCGCTGTCCGGGAAGATCGTTACGACCGTGCTGCCGCTTGCACGCAGTTCGTCCACCTGCGCGGCCAGCTGCATGCCCCAGTCCAACGGTGTCCTGGTTCTGCCTCCGAACGGCGACAGAACCAGGACTCGCCGATATCCGGCCGCCAAATCGGCATTTTCGTTGCGCCTGTAGCCGCCGTCGATATAGCTGTTGTCCCCGATCCTGTAAGCGAAGCCGCTGGAGCAGCTGGCGGCGACGGCGTCGGCCAGGTCGACGCCGCTTTGGCGGTCGAACACCACCGGCTGCCCGTTCAGGGCATTCACCGCCGTGATGAGCAACGTGCGCTGCGGCCAGTCCTGTCTGGGGAGCCGCGATGCGACGGTTGCCCGCCAGCGCGCCAGGACGGATTCGCCCGAAGCAGCAGCCAACTCGAGGGCCGCCGCACCCATACGGTGTCTCATGTCGGCGGCATCCGCGGCAGCGGCGATGATCTTGCTTGTTCTCTCCATGTGCTCATTCACCAGGCTGACGGGAGGTCGTCCATTGCCGGTGCCGCCCGGAGTCGTCCGATGCTGGCTGGGCCCTTGCTGCCTGGCGCCCTGTCGGGATGGCGCAGCCAGGGTGGCAGCAAAGAGTTCAGCGGGAGTCGCGCCGGCGATCTGGGCTGCGGCGGTCGATCCGGCCGATGTGCCGATGACCAGGTTGGCCAAGGTTGGATCCAGACCGCCGTCGAACAAGCCGGCGATAGTTCCGATGAGCCAGGCATTGCCAGTCGATCCGCCGCCGCCGAGGACCAGGGCCCGTTCGCCGGCGGCAGGGATCCGGTCCGTGGCTTCGATCGCAGCAGAGCTCATCAGGGGGAGGTGAGGAGTTGAAGAAGGTGTTGTGTTCACGGGAGTCGCCTTTCGCGGATGACCTTTTGGCGCTCCCGGTAGCGGCTACGTCAGCCGTGCGATCATGGACTGCAGGGGAGCACCCGTTACGGATACTGCGTTCATGGGGCTCACCTCCTGCAACGGATCACGATCACCGGAATAATCGCACACGGGCCTACTCTGGCGCAATCGGTATGGGTTGCCGTACGGCCGTGGAATTATCGACCGTGCCGGGCCCGGCAACCCCTGTATGGCTCTTCCGTGGCGCATCGGGCGCGAGTTCGCGCGTGTGTGTTGAATGATTGTGCGTTAAATGGTTCAGGCCCCGACATTCGTTGTCGGGGCCTGAACTCCAAAGTATGTCCGGCGGTGTCCTACTCTCCCACACCCTCCCGGGTGCAGTACCATCGGCGCTGTGGGTCTTAGCTTCCGGGTTCGGAATGGGACCGGGCGTTTCCCCCACGCTATGACCGCCGTAACCTTGTTA